>VFSW01000072.1_pt1 | contig 118157 bp, 99 predicted proteins | sample 5358111 | NCBI WGS metagenome assembly VFSW01 (sample SAMN11554181, study PRJNA540505) | mine drainage metagenome | isolation source: sediment from site ElyBrook_90M | place: USA: Ely Copper Mine, Vershire, VT | collected 2017 | reverse complement strand
TCCCCAGCGCGCCCGGTTTTGGCGCGATGGGGTGAGAGTCGGGCGGACGCATAGTCGAAGGACCTGCGGTTGGCGCGAGGTGGCAGGCTGTCGGGGCGAACAGCAGGTCCCTCCATGCGGGCTGAACCACCCCAACAAGCGCAAAAAGCGCGCTCGTTGTGGACCCCGGTCAGCCCTTAGTCGGGATGACGCTCCTTACCCAGGTGCGACATTCATGAATAATCCAGGTTAAACCTCTCTCGGTTGGAGTTGCGGGTGATGGAGCCGGGCTTGTTGCGAATCGGCGAAGACGGATTGAATGTCGCGATACAGCGGCACAATGATGGACGCGAGATTCTGGGTGATGGTGATCATGTCAACCACGGAGGACGGAACGGGCGAACCGGATGCCGCGTAATGCTCTTCAATCTCTCGCCGTAATTCCGTTGCCGACTGCTGCACATCGGGAGCTGCGCTGGAGACCTTGCCGCTGACTTCGTCGGACATGGCCCGCGCGGTGGTGGCCATATCCCTTTCGAAGGTAGTCATCGCCGCTGCGATTTCCGGCGTGAGTTCCGGGTAGCGCTTTTCGAAGAGATATTGCAGGCCCGTGATCTGGACCTGCATGAGAGTGCCGAGCACGGGATGCCAGCGGCGGAAGTCGTTCCGGATTTTGAGCTTCCGCCGGCGAGAAGGGCCGAATTCAAAGACCACGGCATCGGATTGCGCTTTTACGGTGTTGAACGCCTCATTGATCTGATCGCGTAGTTCGAACGCTCGTTTGGCGATTGCGATACGATCCTCCTCGACTGCTTGTTTGGTTGCGAGATCGATCAGTTCTGCCAGCAATCGCAGGCTGCGCGAGAACGAGTCTTGCATCTCCTCTAAAGCGTTCCTCACCCAAAGATGATCGAATACCAGCCACATGCACATCACGCCCAGCGTGACCCCCACCAGACGATCGCGCGCGATGGCCAAGGAATACTGAAGGGTGAATTCCTGCAAATTGATGAGGTAGAAAGCCAGCGCGGCCTGCACTCCAAGATACGAAAGCCGCGACGAGGCAATCCCAATCCACGCACAAACGGCGGTCACCACGGCAAACAGAACGGTAAATCCGGTGATGGAGTCAAGATGAGTCAGGACAAAGCACTGCGCTCCGATGCCGAAGATCACGCCCCCTAGCACCACTCCTCCCAGGCGAAGAAATTGTTTCTGCCGCGAGGAGCCGATGGTGGTCAGCGCGGTGATGATGCAGGTTGCCACCGAAGTACTCAGGCCGGGCCAGTTAATGGACTGGTAGACCACATAAGCCAACATGGTGGCCAGCGTGCCTCGGATGGCGAACTTCAGGTAATCGGGGTTGGTGAAGGCGTCGGGCACGAACAGGCGCGGCCGGGCCTCGGGCGCCAGCGGCGGCGGAAGGAATAACTGCTCGACATTCTCGCTGCCGGAAAAGGTGTGCGACATCAGCGCCACGACTTTCTCCATCTCCGGCAGAAAGGGCAGGCCGCAGGACTGAGTTTCCGTGGCGAAGCGAATGGGTTGCGGCAGCCGGCGCTGTTTGAGATCGCATTGCAGTTGAGCGAGTTGGTCTGCCAGCACACGGCAGCGCTCGCGATCCTCCGGCGCCGCCGGAGAAAACTGATGCGAGCGTACGATCTGCAAACTGGCGGCCATGTCGATCAACTGCCCGAGCAGAGCGACGGCCGTATTCATTGGCCCGACCAGCTGGTTTGGCAATCCCGACCGCAGCAGGGTTCTGCGAAGACGTGACGTTCCTACCGTCGAATAACGGGCGATCATTTCCTGAAACTGAAACGATGACGAGCCAGATGCGATCTGCCGCAACAAGTCTTCCACCGATTGCAGCCGGTCATCAACGCCCAGGGTGACCTGTGTGACGGGATGCACGCGACGAAAAACGTACTCCACCATCACCGTGATGACCGAGCCAATCAACACGGAACCAACCAGCCACAGCGTATCCTCGGTGCGCTGTTCGACCGTGAGCAAGGTTTGGTCCCACAGCGGAATTGCCCCGGCGAGAGTGAAGCCGAAGCCAACCGCGGTGAAGTAATCGGGGAAAATGCGAATGAGATAGAACGCCAGGAAGAGCGATATGGTGATCCACAAGAAGTGAGTGATGGGGCTGCCCACCATAGTCATGACGCCGACGATGGTGTACACCGTAGCCACAACGTACATGACCGCAGTCCGAATGCCCGATTTCAAGGTCAAGGCCGGGCTCTCGCGACTGAGAAAGAACGTGTACACCGCTCCCAGAAACCCGAAAGGAATGCGGAACGTCATCACCACGATCATGACTAGCGTGGCTGCGATAGTGATGCGAGCCACAATCCAGGCGCGGCCGGGATAAGGGGACAGTTCGTTCTTGAGGAAGTGCCAGAACCACTGGCCGGCGCCGTCCAAGGCGCGGGAAGGCGCGATTGCCGGCAGTGCTTCATCGCGCGAGGACATTGCTAGCGCGACCTTCCCGCGTGATCCGGCCGCATGACGACAACGGCCGATTCGCTCAGGCGAAACGGTTCCGTCTCCGGCGCCACGATGCGCACGCGAACCGGAAAACGCGTGGCCAGATGCACCCAGTTCAGCGAGCGCTGCACATCGGGCAGACCGGGGCCGAAGGAGCCGACGAGCGTGGTGTCCGGCTGCACGCCATAGCCGACGCTGTCTACCACTCCGTTGTAGCGCACATTGGGGCGGGAGAGCACGTAGACATCGGCGTGCATACCGGGATGAATGTGCTTGAGCTGGGTTTCGCGAAAGTTGGCTACCGCCCACCAGACGCGGGTGTCGATGAGGGTGAACATCTGCTGGCCGACGTGGGCATAAGCGCCCTGCGAAATGGTGAGGTTGGTTACGCGTGCATCGAAGGGCGCGTAGACGCGGCAATTGTTCAGGTTGTATTCCGCGTCGCGGATGATGGCAGCCTTGCCCGGCCGCTGCGCGGTCAGTGGCTCCAAGGTCAAGACGCTGTGTTGCGACTGCGCCAATTGTGCATGACTCTGGCTCTGGGTGGCCTTGGCCTGATCATATTGCGCCTTGGCGGACAGCAGTTGCGCCTCGGCCTGTGCAACCTGCGAGCGCGCCCGGTCGACCGCCTGCTTTCCGGCTAATACCGCCGTTCTAGCCTGATCGACTTGATCGACGGTGACGAACTGCTTGGCGAGCAGCGGCTCGATACGATGAAAATTGTTGTAGGTGTAGGCGTACTCGGCCTGCAGGCGGTCCAACTCCGCTTTGCTGCTTTCGACGCTCGCCTCGGCTTCCTTGACCGCGGCAGCGGCGTGCTCAACGCTGGCCGACGCATTCAGCGTGTAGGCCTGGGCTGCGCCGACGGCGCTCTTTTGCGATGCGATGGTACGGCTCTCATCGACAATCTGCCCTTCCAGCGTGCTTAGGTCCGACTTGGCCTTCTCCAGCGCATATTCGTACGGCCGGGGATCGATCTCAAATAGCAAGCCGCCCTGCTTTACGAATTCGTTATCCTGCACCGGCAAGGAGAGGAGTGGGCCTTCGACCTGTGGGGCGATGCCGATGAAGTTGGCGAAGACCTCGGCATCGTCGGTACGCGGGTACTTGTCGGTGATGTGGATTACCAGGCCGCCGGTGATCAGCGCGGCGGCGACGATGATCCAACTGACGATCATTCCACGACGGGTGCGCTGAACCGGAGGGACGGCGGCGGTTTGAGGCAACATAGAATCTTTTCCCAATTCAACTAAAGAACAGCAGCCAGGTCGTAAACGTGTAAAACATAGCCAGGCACAGATAGACCAGGATGAGAGGAGACAGTTCCTTCTCAAAATCGAGGCGCAGAAAGATGAATCGCGTAACAACGGCAAGCACGATGCCTACGATTCCGCACAAAAGCCACGCCGGAAAAAACGATCCCAGGATGTTGAACGACGGTGCGCGCGAGCAGGCGGCTTCCAACAGCACAGCCGAGAGGCAAACGACGACTGTGGCAACGCGCGACCGAATTGAATTTGCCAATCTATGTCTCATCTTCGTATCAGGGAGTCTTGCCATGCAGCAGATCGCCGGTCTGATAGGCCAGCGCGGCCAGTCCGGTAAGCAGGTTGGCGCGAGCGGTCACGTCCTCGCTGCGCGCGTCCGCTAAAGTGCGCTGCGCCGAGACCACATCGATCTGGCTGCGCAACCCGTAGTTATACGACTCGAGCGCTGCATTGTAGGACTCGGTCGCGGCTTCCAGCAGCGCGGCGGCGGCCTTCTGCTGACGAAGCGCCGTGCGCGCGGTGGAGTATGCGGCCCAGACCTGGTCTTCGATCTGATCGCGAATCGCGTCGATGCTCGCCTGCGCTTGTTTCTGGTTGGCGTGCGCCTTGGCCAGGCGATTCTCGCGCGCCAAGCCGTCAAATAAGGTCCAAGTCACACTGAGTTGCGCATCCCAGGTTTGCAGGGTTGGCGAATAGACTCCCGGCATGTTGTTCTGCACACCGTAGGCGCGGACCTCGCCGCCATTGCCGTAAAAGCTCACCTTGGGAGCATAGGCTCTCTGCGCCGACTTCACTTCCGCGCCTGCAGCCCGCAGTTGGGCGACGCGCTGCATCAAGTCAGGCCGCTGCGCCAACGCCTTGTCGATGGAAGTTTCAACGGTATCGACGATCTTGTCCGGCAGCTTGATCTGCTGGATACTCTCCACGCGGAACTGAACTGTGGGCGAGATGCCAAGTGCGTTGGCCAAGTCGCCGTGCGCGATTTCCGTGTTGCCAATAGCAGCCTGCAAATCGTAATCGGCTTGCGCTGCGGCACTACGAGCTTCCAGCACGTCGGGCAGCGTCGCCAAACCGTGCTTGAGGCGGTCTTCCGCTGCGTCGCGTACAGTGGTCGCATTTTTTAGATTGGCTTCGGCGGCCTCTTCCAGGCCTTTGTCGTCCAGCAGCCGATAATAGGCGATCATCACCTGAAAGATGACCCGGCGGTGGGTGTCATTGAACTGAAAATTGGCCGCCAGCAGGTTGTTGCGGCTGATGGCGATTTCCTGCGAGCGCTGCAGGTCGAAGATGGAGTAATCCAGAATAAAGGCAGGCGAATAGGCCTCGACCGTTTGGCGCACGAAATAGGGCCCAAAGAATATACCTTGGCGGCTACTCTCCGCCAGCACCGCAGCGGCCATCGTGGGGTAGAGAGTCGATTTTGTAATGCCGAGATCGGCAGCTCGCGCCTTGGCATTTTGCCAGGCTACACGCGTCTCGGGATTGTTCTGCTCCGCGATATTCACCAGCTCGGACAGGGTATAGAGCTTCGCCGGGTCGAGAGCGATCGTTGGGGCGATTTGCGCAGGAGGCTTCAGTTGCTGCGTCGCCGCCGAAGCGTTCCAGGGAAGGTTGGCGACAGCGGGCGCCTTCTGCGCAGCGGCAATGCCGCCCACGCAAAGCACAAACAGCAGGAGCGTTTGTTGACGAGAACGGACCATTCCTAAGCCATGACGCCGTAAGCGGGCGGAACTGTTCGGCTGTACCCCAATTTTCTGTGCTTGCATTTTAGCAACTTCGCTGCGAGGTCTTCTGATAAGTTCCAGAATCGCGCTGGGTGGCAGACATCTCGACCATCCCGGCGCATCAAAGGTTGTGGGGAGCTTCATACCGGTCGCGGAGGCTTGGAGGCGAGCGAGCCGCTCTTTCGAAAGCGACGGCTTGCCGGTCGCCTGGGGGAGCGAGCAAAGAATGATCAAAGGACTGCTTAAGCGTTGGCCGTTGATTCGCCAGATGCAAACCGGAACCGATGGCACCGGTCCGGAGGCGATGAGCCGGCGTACGCAAACTCTTCTGCCGAAACATCACGATGCCGAATTCACGCGGTCCATTTGTCCCTATTGCGGCGTGGGCTGCGGACAGATGGTCTTCCACAAAGACGGGGAGCTGATTTCCATCGAAGGCGATCCCGGCTCGCCGATTTCGCGGGGGCATCTTTGTCCCAAGGGCGCGGACACCTTCGAGCTGCACACCCACCCCAATCGCCTGATGAGCGTGAAGTATCGCCGCCCTTATGCCACAGCGTGGGAGGAGATCCCGTTGGAGACGGCGATGGACATGGTCGCCGATCGGATGTGGGAAAGCCGGCAGCACACGTTCGTCGAAGAACAAGACGGCGAGAAGGTGATGCACACCACGGCCGTCGCGCATCTCGGCGGGGCGACGCTCGACAACGAAGAAAACTACCTGATCAAGAAACTCTTCTGTGGAGGTTTGGGCATGGTCTGCATTAGCAACCAGGCCCGGATATGACACAGCTCCACCGTGCCCGGGCTGGGCACATCGTTCGGACGCGGCGGCGCGACCACGGCGCAAACGGATCTTGCCAACGCTGACGCCATCCTCATCATGGGATCGTCGATGGCGGAGAACCACCCCGTCGGCTTTCAGTGGGTGATGGCGGCGCGCGAGCGCGGAGCGACCATCATTCACGTCGATCCTCGCTTCACCCGCACCTCGGCCATGGCTGACATCTGGGTGCCGCTGCGCGCCGGCACGGACATTCTTTTTCTCGGCGGGTTGATTCACTACGCACTGGAAAACGACAAGTATTTCCGCGAATACGTGCAGCATTACACCAATGCGCCGATGATCATCCGCGAAAATTTTCACGACACCGAAGAGTTGGGCGGGATTTTCTCTGGATGGAACGAAGAGAAGAAACAGTACAACCCTGAGTCGTGGTTCTACCAAGGTTCGGAGAAGAAGGACGGCGGGGGACCTCTCGCGGGGCATTCTCCTGCGGGAGGCGGTCACGGCAAAGACCGCGGCGGCGAAGCCGCGAAGATGGACGAGTACGAAACCGATGCGACCCTGCAGCATCCGCGCTGCGTCTTCCAGATTCTGCGCCGGCATTTCTCGCGCTACACGCCGGAGCTGATCGAACGGCACGCCGGCGTACCGATAAAACTCTTCCTCAAGGTCGCCGAAGCTTTTTGCAATGCATCGGGGCCGGACAAGACCGGCGCCATCTGCTACGCCGTGGGATGGACGCAGCATTCCAAAGGCGTGCAGATCATCCGCTCGGCAGCCATCTTGCAGTTGCTGCTGGGAAACATTGGCAGGCCGGGCGGCGGCATTCTCGCTTTGCGAGGCCACGCCTCCATTCAAGGCTCAACCGATATTCCCACACTGTATGACATCCTGCCTGGTTATCTGCCGATGCCATTCTTCGAGAAGGATGCCAATAGCTACCAGAGCTACATCAAGGAGCATGCCGCCACGGCGGGCCTGTGGTCGAACTTCGAGAACTACTTCGTAAGCCTGATGAAATCCTGGTATGGCGAGAACGCTACCAAGGCAAACGGCTGGTGCTTCGACTACATGCCGCGCGTCACCGGCGACCACTCGCACTTCGGATACTGGCTCGACATGCAGGACGGCAAGGTGGAAGGCCTGTTCATCATGGGGCAGAATCCCGCTGTGGGAGCCCCCAATGCGCGGCTTCAGCGCAGCGCTATGGCAAAGCTGAAGTGGTTGGTGGTGCGCGACCTGGTCGAAGTGGAGAGCGCCTCCTGGTGGTACAACTCGCCCGAGGTCGAACGCGGAGAGTTGAAGCCGGAGGAGATCGCGACGGAAGTGTTCCTGTTTCCCGCGGCGGGTTCGGCGGAGAAAGAAGGCTGCCAGACCAACACGCAGCGGCTGATCCAGTACCGCACCAAAGCGGTCGACCCGCCGGGCGATGCGCGCAGCGAGTCGTGGTTTCTTCATCATCTGGCGCGGCGACTGAAGGCGAAGGCCGCGGCTGAGCCGAGTGCTCGCAACGCGCCGCTGAATGCGCTGCATTGGCCTTATGGCACGCATGGCATTCACCACGAGCCGAATGTCAGCGACATTCTGAAGGAGATTAATGGCCGCGACCTCACGAGCGGCGAATTGCTGCAGAGTTATAAGAAATTGAAGAAGGATGGAAGCACCGCCTCCGGCTGCTGGATCTACTGCGGCATCTTCCCTCAGGAGCGGCTCAACAAAGCCAATCAGAGGGAGTCGCAGGATTATCTCGGTCACGGCTGGGGATTTTCCTGGCCCAACGACATTCGCATTCTCTACAACCGCTGTTCGGCGCGTCCCGACGGCAAGCCCTGGAGCGAGCGCAAGAAACTGGTTTGGTGGGATGAAGAGAAGAAGGAGTGGACCGGGCTTGACGTTCCTGATTTTGACAAGAAGAAGCCGCCCGACTATCGTCCCGCGCGAAACGCAAAGGGCATGGATGCGATCGCCGGCGATAAGCCATTCATCCTTCATCCGGACGGCGTCGGCTGGCTCTTTGTGACCAGCGGGCTGAAGGATGGTCCGCTGCCTACGCACTATGAACCGCTGGAGACGCCCTTCGGAAATCCACTTTATCCGGAGCACGTCTTTAACCCGGCGGCGCAGCGCAAGGAGCGCCCCGACAACCCGTACGCGCAACTCGGCGACGAGCGCTTCCCTTATGTGCTGTCCACCTATCGGCTGACCGAGCATCACACTGCCGGCGGCATGTCGCGGACTTTGCCGCATCTTTCCGAATTGCAGCCGGAATTGTTCTGCGAAGTTTCACCGGAGCTTGCGGGCGAGATCGGGCTGGAGCATGGGGATTGGGCAACCATCACGACGCCGCGAGCCGTAATTGAAGCTCGCGTGATGGTGACGCCCCGCATGCGTCCGCTGTGGGTGGAAGGGCGGACCGTGCATCAGGTGGGACTGCCGTATCACTGGGGCTACAACGGAGCGGCCAAGGGCGACGTCGTCAACGATCTGCTGGTGATTTCCGAGGAGCCGAACGTGCGCATCATGGAAACCAAGGCGCTGGTGTGCGACATCGAGCCGGGCCGCCGGCCTCATCGTTATGGCGCAGCAGCGCTTGAACAGTTGCGGCAGCTTCCGGAGGCGCTATGAGTGCTGCCGTCACGGGATTTCTCACCGATTCGACCTTGTGCATCGGCTGCAAGGCCTGCGAGGTCGCCTGCAAGGAATGGAATGGCCTCGCCGATGATGGACTGAAGTGGTCAGGCTATTCCTACGACAACACCGGCGCGCTGGGCCACTCGACCTGGCGGCACGTAAAGTTTGTCGAAGGCAAGCCCGAGCCGGGCCTTGGCGGCAACGCGGCCCGGCATGCCTCATGGGAATTCTCTTCCGACGTGTGCAAGCACTGCGAGGTTGCCGGGTGCCTGGAGGCATGTCCTACAGGCGCGCTTGTGCGCACCGAATTCGGCGGCGTATTTCTCCAGCCCGATGTTTGCAACGGCTGCGGGTATTGCGTGGTCGCTTGCCCGTTCGGCGTGGTGGAGCGCAGCCGGGACGACGGTCGCGCCTTCAAATGCACGTTCTGTTATGACCGGCAAAAAGTTGGCCTGCAGCCTGCCTGCGCGCAGGCCTGCCCAACAGAATCGATCAAGTTCGGCACTCTGCAGCAACTGCGTTTGGGCGCGCAGGAACGAATGAAGGAGTTGCAGGGACGCGGCATGGGCGATGCCCAGCTTTATGATCCCCAGGACACCAGCGTGGGCGGCATTCACGCGCTGTTTATCGTGCGCGGTGACCCGCGGCAATACAATTTGCCGCCCAAACCGGAAGTGCCCACAACGTATCTCAAAGCCGGCTGGACCAGCGCTGCGGTTGCCGCCGGCATTCTGCTTTTCGGCAGCATCTTTGCATTTCTAGGGAGCGCGAAACGATGAGCGATCCAATGCCTCGTCCCACATCAGAGTATGCGGCGCGCGAGAATCGGCTGTTGGAGATTCGTCGCGAAGCCGAAGCCAAAGGCCGCGTGGAGGCGGTCGGAATCCGTCCGCCGGGCGCGCCATTTCCCATGGCCTCGCTTGAGACTGGCTACTACGGACTGCCGCTGCTGAAGGAGCCACCGTGGACTTGGCAAATTCCCCTCTACTTCTTCGCCGGCGGCGCAGCCGGTTCGGCTGCCGTGCTGGGCACGGCGGCGCGCTGGATTGGACGCGACCGCGAACTGGCGCGGGACTGCGGCTTGGTGGCAGCCGTGGGAACGGCCGCTTCCTCCGCACTGCTCATCGCCGACCTTGGGCGCCCACAACGCTTTCTTGCCATGATGCGCGTATTCAAAAAGCAGAGCCCGATGTCGGTTGGCGCGTGGACGCTGGCGGTATTCGGCACATTTTCTGCGGCGGCGGCATTCGCGGAAATTTTCAACCGCAGGTTTCCCTCGGCGCCGCTCCGCATCATCGGCCATCTGTCGGAAGGCATTTCGGCGCTGGCGGGACTTCCCTTCTCCAACTACACCGGCGTGCTCATCGGCGCCAGCGTGATTCCGCTGTGGAATGAAAACGTCGGGACTCTGCCGCTCCACTTCGGCATGTCGGGACTGAATTCCGCGGTGTCGATTCTGGAACTGATGGGACACCGCAACCGCGCGCTGAACGCGCTCGGTATGGGCGCTGCGGCTATTGAGACGATCGAGGGCTTTAACATCGAGACGAGCCGCAAGCCCGCGATGGAACCGCTGAAGCGCGGCCGCAGCGGACTCATCACGCGGCTGGGGGGAGTGTTGAGCGGACCGCTCCCGCTCGCGCTGCGCGTGGCTGCGGCTTTCGCCGGACGCAGGCGCTCGCGCCAGCTTCGCCGTGCGGCGGCGGTATCGAGTATCGCAGGGTCGCTGTTGACACGTGTGGCCTGGGTGCACGCGGGACACGTCTCCGCCCAGGACTGGCGTCTGCCGCTGGAGAGCGGACGTCCTGTCATCGGTGCGAAGTAAGGCAGCGGCGCGGATTCGCCCGGTCGCTCATTACAGCCCAGGATGTGTCCGCCAGCATGGGCGTCCGCTTATTTCCTTCTCGCGGCGCTAGACTAAGGCGGATTCGCCCTTCCCAACACGTCGCCGCTGGGGCAATCAACCACAGCGGCGAACTGTCGGAACGATTTTCGTTCGTAGCTCCGTCGTAACGACGGGTGCTTTACCGGCTTGCTATACGCTCACCGGGCAGGCGGGGTGGTTGCACTGGCAGGCGATTTCCACTTCCTCGCGCCCGGCATCCCGGCAAGCGTCGCTGCAATACTTTTCCCCGGCAGGAACCGTGCACTGGCACGGCTCATGGGCGCAGGTATTCGCTTCGTGTTCTGGCATCGTGGTCTCCTTGTTCGTTCCTGGACTTCTCACTGTCAGATGGGATCGGCGTCAATTTAGCCGCCCAGCCACGGGTTTGCCGGTTAAGCCAAAAAGACACAGGTGGGCATTGTGACCGCGAAACGGAGCGAAGTCAAACCATGAAACCATCGGAAGCTCGCAAGGGATCGGGACCTCGTTGGGCTCTGGTGCTTACTGTGATAAGCGCCATTCTTGCCATCCCCAACGTCTCCGCTTGCCGAGCGATGCCAGCCCCGACACGCGCGCCGCCTTTGCTCGCCTGGCACAAGCAAGGAGTCTGGGCGCACCATTTTACACTCCCCAGAAGACGCCGTTTGGCGCCTTCCGGGGTGAGTAGTCTGGCGCAAGGCGTGCCCTTGTTTCCTTAAATGTCGTAGTAGAGCTGGAACTCATAAGGATGCGGACGCAGGCGCATCGCGTCCACTTCCTTGGCGCGCTTATAGTCGATATACGTGTTCAGCATCTCTTCGGTGAAGACGTCACCCTTCAACAGGAACTGGTAATCGCGCGAGAGCGCGTCCAATGCGTTTTCCAGCGAGCCTGGCATCGACGGCACCTTGGCCAGTTCCTCCGGACCCAGATCGTAAATATCCTTGTCGAGCGGTTGGCCGGGATCGATCTTGTTCTCCACGCCGTCGAGTCCCGCCATCAGCATCGCCGAAAACGCCAGGTACGGATTGCAGCTCGGGTCCGGCGGGCGGAACTCAACCCGCTTCGCCTTGGGCGATGCCGAATACATCGGAATACGACATGCTGCTGAGCGATTGCGCCGCGAGTAGGCGAGATTCACCGGCGCCTCAAAGCCCGGCACCAGCCGCTTATAAGAGTTCGTCGTCGGCGCGATGATGGCCGAGAGCGCCGGGCCGTGCTTGATCAGTCCGCCGATGTACCACAGTCCGATCTGCGAAAATCCGGCATAACCGTCGCCCGCGAACAGCGGCTTGCCGCCCTTCCACAGCGACTGATGGGTGTGCATGCCGCTGCCGTTGTCCTGGAAAAGTGGCTTGGGCATGAAGGTCACTGTCTTGCCGTACTGGTTGGCGACGTTCCTCACGATGTACTTGTAGAGCATCATGGAGTCGGCCGAGCGGATCAGCGAATCGAAGTGCAGGTCAATCTCGGTCTGTCCCCCGGTGGCGACCTCATGATGGTGGCACTCGACTACCAGTCCGCAATTCTGCATGGTGATTGCCATCTCGCTGCGCAGGTCCTGATAGTGGTCGGTGGGCGGCACCGGGAAGTAACCTTCCTTATAGCGCGGACGGTAGCCCAGGTTGTTCTCCATGCGTCCTGAATTCCAGCGGCCCTCTTCGGCGTCAATGAAGTAATATCCTTCGTGCTCGTTCTGGTCGAAGCGCACATTATCGAAGATGAAGAACTCGGCCTCAGCGCCGAAGTAAGCCGTATCCGCGATGCCGGTGGAAGCCAGATACATCTCCGCCTTCTTGGCGATGTAGCGCGGATCGCGGTCGTAGCGCTGCTTGGTCACGGGATCGATCACATCGCAAATCATCACCAAGGTCGGAATTTCCGTGAAGGGATCGAGAACGTAGCGGCCCGCATCGGGGACCAGCAGCATGTCGCTCTCGTGAATGGCCGCCCAGCCGCGAATGGACGAGCCGTCCATGCCGAAGCCCTCCTCGAACGACGACTCGCTGAGTTGCCCGATGGGATAGGAAACGTGGTGCCACAGCCCAGGAAGATCGGTGAAGCGCAAGTCAAGCATTTGCACATTGTGTTCCTTCACGAACTCCAGGACCTGCTTCGGATCAGGCTTGGTATCAGCCATTCAAGCTCTCCTTTGCGCCCCGCCGCAGCGAGGGCGATGTTATGTGTTGCGTGAATGTTGCGAAAAACCCCAGGCTGCTCCGCCGTCCGCGACGGGCGGAGTAACGAGCTTCCCGCGGCAAGTAGCCCGAAATAACGGGCCGCATGAATTTGGGAATGTTTGGCGTTGGGCTGCTGCCTTGGCCCAGTCTCAGAATATAGGCTGCGGGCGAGAGGCGGAAATCCAATCTTTTTATAGGGGCGATAACTGGGGTTTATGGGCTCGCGCCGTGAAGGCGCTGAGACCGACTGCTGGGCTTCGACACGCGTGCCGCGGAAGGGCTTCGGTAAACTGCAATGGGGCACTCAGTGTGCCCGTCTTGCGCGATGCGTAACTTCCTGCCAAAAAAACTGCGCGCGATCTGGCGGCTGACAGTTTTTCTGTCCGTCGCAGTGGATGGCCTCTGGCAATATCGCAAACTTCCACGTAACGCATCAGGCGCCGAGCGCGCCCAGTGGCTGCATCAGGTGTGCGTGCGCGGCCTGCGCGCCATCAACGTTCAACTGCAGGTTGAGGGAACACCCCCCGGCCACGGCCTCATCGTCAGCAATCACCTCAGCTACCTCGACATTCTCGCCTACAGCGCGGCCTTCCCGTGCGTCTTCGTCTCCAAGGCTGAGGTCGAGGCCTGGCCCATCTTCGGGCGCTACGCGCGCTGGGCGGGGAGCGTGTTTGTGCGCCGCCACAACCGCCCCGACGCAGCGCGGGCCAATGCCGGCATCGGCGACGCTCTCCACAACGGCGTGCCGGTGCTGCTCTTCCCGGAAGGCGGCACGAGCGATGGGCAAGGCGTGCAGCGATTCCACTCCACCATGTTGCAGCCCGCTCTCGATGTCAATGCGCAGGTCACGCCGTGCGCTATCCATTACGAACTCGACGACGGCGATGCTGCTCGCGAGGTCTGCTGGTGGGGCGACATGACGCTGCTGCCCCACGTGCTGAACTTGTTCGGCAAGAAATCCGTCCGCGCCTACATTTCGTTCGGCGCCCCGATGCCGGCCAGCAGCGACCGGAAAGCTCTCAGCGCCGGGGTGCAGGAAAGAGTAATGCGGTTATTGAATCAATCCAGGAAGAGCCGGCCGCTCGAGTCGGCAAAGATCTAAGTTGCGCCCAGGTCTCGAAAAGCGCGAGACCTGGGGCACCCGTTTTTCCTTCGAATCTACGCCGCCGCTGCTTTGCCTTCGTACAGCGGCAGGAATTCCTCAGCAACGAACGTCTCGTACGAGGTGGGCGTGGTGTTCTGTGCGGAGCGCGGCTCCAAAGCTCGCATGTAGCCCGAGTTCAACGAGCCGGCCATCTCCAGCAGCGAATCGGCCATATTCGGTGACATCCCAATTTGCGTCAGGATTCCCCGCATCTGCTCATTGGGCGCTTGCGTATAGCGCAGGTTAGGCTTGCCGATGGCTTTGCCGATGATGCTGGCGACATCGTTGTAGCTGAGGTCCCGTTGCCCGTGCAATTCCCGGGCTTGCTTCTGGCGGAAGTCCAGCTTCAACAATGCATCGGTCGCTGCGGTGCCAATGTCCCGCGTGGCGATCATGGGAAGCTTCAGGTCGGGCCGCAACGGGCCCACAGCCATATCCATGTGTCTGATGGCGTCTGCCTGCGGCAGCGTGTTCTCCATGAAATAGCCCGCGCGCAGGTGGAGAACGTTCAGGCGATCGATGCCGTTAAGCTGCTGCTCCAGATAGTGCAGTCCCACCACCGGACCAGTCTTATCTGCCTTGTCCGCGCCTATGCTGCTCAACGTGACCGCGTGCGTCACCACCGCGCTGCGCAGAGCGATGGCCATCGCGTCGACCACGTGCTTCTGGTGGCGGAAAACATCCGGAGTGCCGAGATTCGGCGGAATCATTACATAGACGGCCTTGGCGCCGACAAACGCCCGGGCGAGACTATCGGTTTCCGTCAAATCGGCGATAAACGGCTCCGCGCCTTGCGTCGCTAGCGCCTTCAGGTGGTCGGCATTTCTGCCAATCGCGCGGACTTTTTCGCCCTTCGCTAACAGAGCCTTAACAATGACGTTGCCTGTATGACCGGTCGCACCAGTGATAACGTACATAACATCCTCCATGCCGTGCTTGGATTCAGCCCGGCCCGGCATGGCTTCAGAGAATCCCCGCCTTAACCCGCAACCAGTTTTGGCAAACGAATAGCACTCAGCGTTCATTGGCTGATTGCTGACTGCCGAGTGCTGACTGCTGAACCTGGAGTCAGGGGTTGTACTTCACCAGCCAGGCGGCAATTTCTCGGAAGACATCTTGGCGTTGCTCCCACAGCCTGGGGAAATGGGGTGAGCCGGGATAGGTAACCATCCGCGTGACCTTGCCGCGCGCCGCCATGATCTCGAACAACTCACGTCCTTCGTAGGTAGGCACGCGCGCGTCGGCAGCGCCGTGCAGAATGAGCAGGGGTGTAGTCGCGCCGTCAGAGTGCATGACCGCGGAGAACCGGAGAAATGCCTCCGGGTCTTTGTCGGTCCACCTGGCGTCGTAATCGGTTTGCTGCACATCGCTGGTCCAGAGGAAGCTGAGCCAGTCGGTGATACCGGCGCCTTCAATGGCGGCTTTGTAGCGATGCGTCAGGGTGACTGTCCAGGCGGTCATGAATCCGCCGGCGCTCCAGCCGAAGATGGTGAGGCGATTAGGATCGGCCCAACCTTGCGCCAGGGCATAGTCGGTGGCGCTGTCGACATCGCGGTAAGCGCGGTCGCCGAAGTGCTGGTAGATGGCGCTCATGAATTCAGTGCCGTAGCCGGTCGAGCCGCGATACTCAGGCTGCAAGACGACGTATCCCATACCCGCGATGATCCGCGGAAAGAAACCAAGGTTGAGATTGTCGTTGGCCTCAGGGCCGCCATGAGGCAGCACCATGAAGGGATATCGCTTGCCGGCAGAGTAATCCGCGGGGAAGGTGACAATGCCTTGCAGCGGAATGCCTTCAGCGCTGGTCCACGAAACCACGCGCCGCGGGCCAAGAGCGATCTTGGCAAGTTGTTCGTCGCCTTCCGTAGTGATACGTCGCAGAGTACCGTCTTCGTCCGCGATGGCAATGTTGCCGCTGTGCTGCGGATCAGCTACGGTGAGAACTCGGACCTCGGGAGCAGACGCGATCTGGGGCGTGATGAGGTGGCCATAAACCGTCCCGCTTTGCCATTTGTATTTTGGCGTCAGAGCGTTACCGTCGAAGGCATCAATTTCTCCCTGGACACCACGCTCCACTGTGACCCATGCGTTGCCTTTCGGGTCGACCGAAAGATCGACCGCGCTGCCGCGCAAACTAGGTGTACGGTCCTGGGGAGTTCCGCCCGCGGCGGGCACGGTCCAGACGTGGTCCGGCGTGAGCACGGGCGAGATGGTGCTGAGAAAGACGAGATCTTTGCCGCCGTTGATCCAGCCAACTCCGCTCACGGCGTTAGCGATGGCGGCCATCTGGCGAGCCCCGTTTGGACCGCAAATATCGATGCTGGAGTGCACATCATGAAAGCCGAGCTTGGGTGTCGTCGACTGAACCGCGAGTGAGTTTGCATCCGGCGCCCAGGCGACGGCCTGCACCTGCCGGAGTGTGGGACACCACCACGCCCCGCCGGAGCCATCCGCATTAACCACGTACAGGCTGGCGGGTTCGGCCTCGATTACCGTATGCACATCCGCCAGCGGATCGGGAAGGCGCGGGTCTGCGACGATGGCGTAGCGTTTGCCATCCGGTGCGATGGAGACCGAGCTGATGCCGCGCGGGAATGCGGTTAGTGGCGTAGGAGTGGCAGCCGCAGCCGCGGGCGTTCCCGGAGCTGCCAGAGGAAACGTGGCCAATTGCGCTTTCTTATCGACCTCGTACTTGCCATACAGCGCCTTGCCGTCAAGGGTGAATCCGGAGGGTGAGAATTTTTCGGGAAGGTTGAGGTTCTGAACACCCTGTCCGGAGGGCGCGATTAGCTTCCATTCGGTTTGGTCCGGGCCCTTGAGCGCGCCATGGGCCACCTTGTAGAGCACCAGCTTACCGTCGGGAGAGACGGCGACCGCCTCGGCGCCCCGCAGCGCGGCCAGATCCTCGAAGGTAATGGGATGAGGTTGAGTTTCTGCCGCGATACTCGCGGTCAAAGCAAAAGAGATGAAGCCAATTACGGCAAGCCTGCGCATACAATCCTCCGAAATGCGCGAGAATATCAAGCGCGGAAGAGAAGTACAAGCAGGGGCCAGGGATCAGGGATAGTCCTCGCCCTCCGCAAACGGTATCCATAATTGATGACGATTGCTAGGCCTTGGCCGTGTCGGTCTTCTCATCCGCCAGCGGCAGCTCGGGATGCTCGACCTCCTGCCAATCCTGGGCCTGCAGTTCGCGCGGGGTGCGCTCGATCTGCTTTAACTCCGGCAGCGATTCGGCCTCCAGCGAGCGATCCAGCGCAGGAAACTTGCGCGCCTCGGGCAGGACGCGGCGCTCCATGGAAGCCAACAGATCGTTATACGACTCGACCGCTCCGCCGAGTCTCTTGCCCATTCTTTCCAGGTGTTCGGTCATGGTGCAGAGCCGCTCGTAGAGCGTCTTCCCTGCTTCGCTGATGTGCTTCGCGCTTTCCGCGAGGCTCTTCTGATTCCAGCCATAGGCGACGGCTTTGAGCAGTGCGATCAGCGTGGTAGGCGAGGCGACAATCACCTTCTGGCTGACGCCGTACTCGATCAGTTCGGGGTCGGCGTCCATCGCCGCGCGGAAGAAAACCTCGCCGGGAAGAAACAGCACCACGAACTCCGGCGTACAGGGCAGGCGGGACCAATAGGCTTTGCCACCGAGCGAATCGATGTGCTGGCGCACCTGGCGAGCGTGGTCACAGAGGCGCGCATTGCGCGTAGCGTCCTCAGTGGCCTCGATTGCCGCCAGGTACGCCGTCAGCGGAGCCTTCGCATCCACGACGATCTGCTTTTCGCCGGGCAGATCGACGATGACATCGGGACGCAAGCGGCGCTCGTCGTTGTTGAACGTGAGCTGCTCGCTGAAGTCGCAGTGGTCCAACATGCCGGAGAGCTCCAGCACGCGACGCAGTTGCAGCTCGCCCCAGCGGCCGCGGGCCTGCGGCTCGCGCAACGCCTTCACCAGATTGCCGGTTTCGGCCTGCAGCGCCTTCTGCGTGTCCAGCAGCGATGCGACCTGCTGGGTCAGCGTGCCATAGGCCTCGGCACGAGTCTTTTCCAGCCCCTGGATCTGCTGATTCATACCTTTGAGGGATTCAACGATAGGCTCGACCAGGTTCTTGACGGCTTGCTCTTTTTGCGCCAGCTCGCCCGCGGCCTGGGTCTGATAGTTCTGCAGAACGCTCTTGGCAAGCTGGAGAAAATTCGCATTGTTGCTGTCCAGGGCGGCGCTCGCCAGCGACTTAAACTGTATCTTTAAGTGCTCTCCTGCATCTTCCAACAGACGCAGCTTTTCTTCGGCACTACGGCGTTCGCTTACCAGGGTGGCATTCAGAGCCGATCGCGCCTCCGTCAGGGCGAGAATCTCCCCCGCCTGGCGCTCGTTCGCGCTCCTCGCGGAGGCCAATTCCTGTTCCAACGCAGATTTCCTCTCTTCCAGCGCGGCGCTTCTCGCCCGGCAAAATAAAAGCGAAACTCCGGCTCCTGCCAGGAAGCAGCACGCAGCGAGCAGGGCAGCAGCAAACAGGGTCATGAAAGGGTCCCAGAGTTGATGTCTGTCATTGTATGGCGGCAGGGCCAGGAACAAAAGCGAGGCGCAGATTGGCCAGCCCCGCTGGCGCAGCTTCTTGCTTGCCGCGCCTCGGTGGTAAGCAGCCTTACTGGCCCACCTTGGTCCAGCCCGGTTCTGGACTGAACTGGGTCAGATAGGGCGCCGTGTCCTTGGTTGCTTTACCCAGATCCTTTTGGTAGATGACTCGATCCTGATCGATAATGAAGGTCATGACGCCGGTGATGCCGTATTGCGCCGGATAGGCGACAAAGGCGAATCCCCGGTCCATGATGCCCGACCGCACATAGTCGCGTATACCCCCGTGGGCCCACGGGCCTTGCGTCCTCAGGATGCCGAAATAATAGCCATAAAAAGGCTTGTGCAAGCTGGATTGAAGGCGGGTGCCCTGGTCGCTGGCGAATGCCACCAGCGGTCCCACCGGGCTCTTCGGCTTGCCCGGCGCCTCCGGCCAGTACAGTCCGTCCTGTTTGCCGGGATCGCTGATGAACTTGCTCGCGTACTGCTGCACCCCGTCGTGGGCCTGCGCAAAATATTCGTTCTCCGCGTCCGCCAGAGCAGCGCACACATCGATGGCGGCAAGTTCATTGCGGCCAATCGTGCGGTTCAACAGCTCCGCTTTGCCGGCGACGGTATCGAAGTACCACTTGCCCGAAGCATCCTTGCGCAGCGGAATTGGGAAGCCAGCGTTGTTCGCCCCAACCAGCAAAATCTGGCTGCCGTTTTCCAGCCTTCGCCAGCGATTCATGGTTCCATAGGCCGAAGCAAATTCGGCCAGCGAGGCTTTATCCTCCGCCGCGTTGCCGGTATAAAGCAGGTCTCCCGACTCCGGGCCGAAGATCGCTGACATCTGCTCCCGGTTGTCGTTCCGGGCGGCATCGGCCAGTGCGTTGCCGGCTTCGGCGGGAGAGGCAAACGTGCTCTGACCACGCGCCGACTCATTGCCAGGACTCGTGTGCCGGCATGACGCCAGCACAATCACCAGCATCGCCAGCGCAACCAATATCCAGCCGCGGCCGCTCACCCAGCCCGTCACCACCTTCATCCTCATCCAACTCCTCCCACGCGCCGTGCCTGACCTCCGGAGTGTCCCGTCTCATCACCAGCGCAATCCGCCCACGCGGTTTCCCACTCCCCAACCTGTGTCGCCGCCGCGAAGCGTCCATCCGCGATAGCTGGCCGCACGGGCGCCCCAGCCGGTGCCAAAGCTCGATCCCGCCTGCGTATCCCAACTGCTGAAGGCGGTCAGCGGGCCTTGCGGATCGCCCTGGCCCCAACCGCGAGGACCGCCGGCGCTCGCCCAGCCTCCGCTCGCGCGGCCCCAGGGGTCCCCAGCGCTCGCACTCGGATTCACCACACCGGTAGCGGCGAAAGTGTGCTTGCCGCCGCCGGCGAACGATTGCGAACTGGCGTGCGCCGTGGGAGGACGATTCGGATCGTCGTGATAGGTATGGTTGCCGTAGTATGTGTATCCGCCATAATACCCGCCATGCCAGGCGTGGTTGCCGTAGTAGGGATAATTGCGATAGTCAGGCACGCCGTGAAACCAATTGCAGTCCCATGAGTCCCAGCCCCAATCGCTGCCCGTCAGCGCCATGATGGGCACGCCTGCTCCAAACGAAATCGCGCCGGTGGAGGGCGCATTGGCCGCGCGGTAGCCGGGGGTTTGCAACCGCGTGCCATAAACCAGCTCAGGATTGTAGTCCGGAACGTACACCAGCAGCGGGTTTTGCGGATTCAGCGTGATGATGTCTCCGGTGGGCTGCAACAGAATCATCTGCGGTGTCGATTTCAGGGCTCCACTCGCCTTCGCCTTGCCGCGTAATCCCTGGATCGCCAACATCACCCAGGACGCCTGATTGTGATAGGCCTCGCCTAATGTTGAGGTCCAGACCAGGTTATGCGCCAGCGTTTCCATCACGGCAGGAAACAGCGTCAGCGCTTTCACGCTGGGATCCCAGGGTTGTGCGTTGACCGCCTCGATCAAGGCCTCCCCCTTCAAGTCCCTGTGCCCTTCGAGCCACGAGTTAGCAACCACGATCTGATCCGGATAGGTTGCCGCAACCAGCACCTGCGCCACCAGCGGGTCGGGGTAGAGCGCCATTGGCGCCACCAACGCTTGCAGTTCGTCGGTCGTGTAGGGTATCCCCTGCCCTGAATAGTCAGATCCTGTGATGGCGGCGGACTGGAAAACTACTGTCCCCGAACCCAGCAGCGTGGTGCCCAAAAGCAGAATGAAGCAAAGAGTCAACGCTAGAAGCTGACTCCGGTAGGACCCGGTCATCCGTCTCGTCTCCCATGATGGCGCTGTTGTTCTTGTACCCGAATGCGCCACGGTTACGCCAGTGCAAAATTATCCCTCGCCGCAGCGAAAGATTACAGTGAGGGAACGTAACGCATTCAAGATTATCGATTCCTGCGGAAATTTCGCTACGCTTCCTCCTGCGTCGCCCGCAATCCGCCTCTCCGGCTACACTATTCGTGTACCCTCTGCACCAGGGGTGAGGTTCTTTCATGGCAAGTGGCAATGATAGACGAGGAGTCATCGGCATCCTTACCGGAGGCGGCGACGTGCCCGGCCTCAATCCGGCTATTCGCGCCGTCACCATTCGCGCCTTGCGCGAGGGTTACACCGTCATCGGCCTCCGCCGCGGCTGGGCCAGCCTCATCGACATGGTCCGCGATAAGGACTACGACAACAGCGACAACTTCCAGCCCTTGTCGGAAGAGTTGGTCAATCGCACCGGCCGCACGGGCGGCACGTTTCTTCATACCTCCCGCACCAATCCCAGCCGGGTTCGCAAAGCCGACGTTCCGCCACATCTGTGCGAAGCCTATCAGGAGGAGAAAAACGATCTCACTCCCGAGGTGCTGAAGAACCTCGCGTGGCTGGGCATCGACTACCTGATCCCCATCGGCGGCGACGACACGCTGAGCTACGCCGTCCGCCTCTATCAGGAGGGCGTGAAGGTGGTCGCCATCCCCAAAACCATGGACAACGACGTCCCTGGCACCGATTACTGCATCGGCTTCAGCACCTGCGTCACCCGTATCATCGAAATGTCCAACCGCCTGCGCACCTCGGCCGGCTCGCACGAGCGGCTCCTGGTGCTCGAGGTCTTTGGCCGCTACGCCGGCTTCACCGCCATGCTGCCCACTATGGCCGGCGCCGCCAATCGTTGCGTCATCCCCGAATTCAAGTTCAGCATCGACCGGCTTACTGACCTGCTGATCTTTGATCGCAACAAGAATCCCAGCAAGTATTCCGTGGTGCTGGTGTCGGAAGGCGCCATGTTCGAGGGCGGCGACATGATCTTCGAACGCGACGTGAAGGACGCCTTCGGACACAAAAAGCTGGGCGGCATCGGCAATCTGGTAGCGGACCGGATCAAGGAACTCTCACCGCGCTATAACGGCGGCAAGCCGCTGGACGTAATGAACCAGAGCCTGGGCTACCTGGTGCGCTGCGGCGATCCCGACGCTATCGATTCCATCGTGCCCATGGCTTACGGCAACCTGGCGCTCGACCTCATCCTGACCAACGTCCACGGCCGGCTCGTCGTGCTGCGCAACGGGCGATACGACAATATGCCGATCGAGGTCATCATTGCGTCAAAGAAGGTTGTCAACATCAAAGACCAGTACAACACCGAGCGTCTGCGCCCCCGCTATAAGAGCTTCGAGATGAAGCCGCTGTTTATTATGACCAGTGATTTGGGGTAAAGAGTGTTGACGCCAACCGTGGTAAGGGCCCACTGCGCGTGGCATTACCAGTGTGTCATCCCGTGTATAACGACGTTGGCGTTGTCATACCCGGGATGACGCTTCTGGAAAGGATAAGCTGGGCCTCACGCCGCCCCCGCAGCCTTTGCACCTTCCAGATCCTGCCCCGCAGCCGCCATGGCCATTGCGGGCACGCGCCGTCCGGCCCTCACCGATCCCCAGACGATAAACAGGTTCGTCACCATCACGACGGTGAACGCCATGGCCGGGAGGAATGCGAAGACGGCCCCGCGATCGTTAACAATCTCCAGCGCCAGGACCGCGGTCACCAGCCCGCGCGGCAGCATCCAGAACAGCATCTCCGTTTCGCGCCGATCCACTTCGTGAATGATCCAGCGGCTGCCTTGCATAGCCACGAAGCGCGCCACCACCAGCGCCACCAATATTCCGAGGATTGGCACAATGTAGTGCCGGCTGACGAATTGCGCCACAATGCCCAGCAGCACGAAAAAGAACGACCGCACCAGGAAGCTGAGTTCAGAGTGAAAGGCGAGCATGCGCGCGCCCTGCCGGCTGACATGTGGAGTGCGATGCAGGTTGGCCAGCGTCACTCCAAACACCAGGACGGTCAGAAAGCCGCTGCCTTGGAAGTAGTGGCCCAGTGCGAAGACTCCCAGCAGGACACCCAGATTCAACACGTTGGTATTGGGCTGTCCGGCCAGCCGCGGCCACAGCCGTGACCACAAGAAGCCGGCCGCCGCGCCAACCATCAGCGCGATGCCGATGTGATGGGAAAAATTGGCAACTAATCCCCGGATCAGCGAATGCGCTTGCTCGCTCCTGAGCAGGTTTCCGACCAGCAGCACCGCGGTCACTTCACTCAACGACGATTCGATGGTCAGCGTAGTCTTGATCGGCTCGGGGGCTTCGATCTGTTGCAGTGCGGGAATGACCACCGTGCCGCTGGTGCAGCCCAGCGCCGCTCCCAACAGCACGCAGTCCGTCCAGCCCAGATGCAGCAAGACACGGGCAATCAGCGCAATCAGCCCCAAACTGAGACCGAAACTGAGCAGGCTGAGCACCAGGCCGGCGGGAAAGTAGCGCAGCGTCTGGCGAAGCCGCAGACCCAGTCCACCCTCAAAGAGAATGAGGATGAGGGCCAGCGCACCCAGAATGCGGATGACGCCTTCAAAGTTATGCGGATTCACCCAATGCAGGATAGGGCCTAGGGTGATGCCGATCAGCAGCAGCACGATGATGTCAGGGACGCGGGTAAGCTTCGACAGGCGATTGGCAGCGACCGCGATAATCAGCAAGGCTGCGGGCAGTCCGAAGATATAGGCTGATGACATGATGCACACCGCGGCCAACAATTACCGCCGCCGGATACCCCCTCATTGCGGTTTTCGCATCTAATTTTTTATCACGACGTTCCAGCCGCAAGGCCGCATAACGTCAGGAATAGGTCGCCGTCTCGCTCCGGCGGCCTTTACTGTCAAAAAGTTCGCCTTTTGGGTAGTTGCGTAACTATTGATGCCTTGATTGGAAAACGTCGCTTTAGGGCTGGTTAACGTCTGCAGGAAATGACTTGAACTCGACCTGTCGCTGCATGGTCTTCTCCGTGCCCTTGGCATCGGTGGCGTGTTCCACCAGCGTGCCCTTGATGACATGATAGCCTTCCTCGCTCGGCTTTCTGCCCGCTGGGGCTGCTACTGTGCCTTTGAAGTCGTACCAGACGCCGTGCACGGTCTGGGTATTGAAGCTGAGGTGGTTGCCATCCAGTGATGTCTTGTCGAAAAACTGCTCGATGAACTGCCCTTTGTCGCTGTCCGAGTCGCCGAAGCGCGAGACATAGCCGGAAAGCTTACCATCCTCCACCGTGACCTGCACAAACTCCCCTTCGCGCAGAAAGGTGTACATGCCGGAAATGTCGTTGCCGTTGCCGGAATCCTGGGCCTTAACCGTTTCCTGGCCTGCGGGCAATGACGTCTGTGCAGCCGTCAAGTTCAGCAGGCAGGCTGATAGCAGCAGTAAGAGAACGCTCTTGCTCACCATGAAGGTTCACGTCCTACACTCCAGCATCATGGCATGGTTGGGCTGGATTATGAAGCGCTATCTTCTGGGAGCCGCAAGATTTCACACAGGAGTGGGCGGCGGAGGGCCCGCACGACTGGGGAGAAAGCAACAAGGGAGCCGTGACGGCTCCCTCATTGGCTATGGCTGTTGCTGGTTCAGAGTTGCGGAGGGGTTGTTCCCGCCCCACCGCCTTGAGGAGAAGCTGAGGTCCCCGTCCCAGTGCCGCCTGGTGGCGGAGCTGTACTGGTCGGAGGAGGCGACGTCGGCTCGTCAGGCGACTCGCTTGGCGTATTTGGAGCCGTACTTGGCGCGTTCTGCATCGTATTTGGCGAGTTGCTGGGAGTTGTAGGCGACGCGCTCGGCTGGGCCGCGTTCGGCGTGTTCGGGTTCGTCGTATCTCCAGGCGTGTTCTGCGCACCTGGCGATGTCGCATCGGGAGTCGTGGTTTGGCCCCCCGCGGCGGTACCTTGTTGTCCCATGTTGTCTTGCTGTCCCGTGTTGCCTTGTTGTCCCATGGTGCCTTGCTGTCCCATGGCGCCTTGCTGTCCTGTAGCGCCGCCGGTGCTGCCACCGGCTGTCGACTGTGCCACCGCCCATGCGCCGCACAGTAAAACTACGCCTGTCAATAGGAGAAATCTCCGCTTCATCATTGCTCCTTCGCTGTTGTGAAATCTGAAATGGCGCCTTCTCACTCAGATGGAGCCACCCCCAGGCGAGATGCCCCGAAGCGGATTTATCACCACCGTTGCGCAGGGATGGAAATCCCACGCAGGAAGCATGAAAATGGGCAGGTCGATTTCCGTTGCGAGGTGACGAATGTCCTGGCTCCGATTTCTTATGCTGTTGTCGCTGGTGGTCTGGATTGGCGGCCTGATCTTCTTCGCTTTCGTGCTGGCGCCGACCGTCTTTAAGCCGGGCATACTGCCCTCGCACCAGTTGGCGGGGAACGTGGTGAATCGCAGCCTGGGCATTATGCACTGGATGGGGATCTGCTGCGGGGTGGTCTTTGTAGTGACCTCGATGATCGATTCGCATGTGGTCAGCGGTAGGGCGCAGCCGTTTGCCCCGCGTCATCTGCTGGTGTATCTGATGATCGTACTGACGCTGGTCAGCATCTTCGGCATCGTCTCCCGGATGCAGGTACTGCGCCAGCAAATGGTGATGATTGATGAGGTGCCGCACAACGATCCCCGGCGCGTGGAGTTCGATCACCTGCACGTGTGGTCCACACGCGTCGAAGGCACGGTGCTGCTGCTCGGGCTGGCCGCTTTGTATCTCACCGCGCGGCGAATGGGATAGAAGCAATTGGCAATTGGCAATTGGCAATTAGCAATTGGCAAGTGGTGGGCCGCCTGAACTTGCAGGCTCGCAACTTCAGCGCCTGAGACAGATTCTGTAGGAAAGTGCTCTCCCGGCGATTGCCGGCGGGGCCAGCCTGGAGAAAATCGTTAGGTTGAATTGCCGCTTCCCTGTCTCGTCTTGGCACGTTATTAACCAACTATTTGCGTCCAGGCCCTTGCTATCATGCGGGCTTTTTCATAGCATTTGCTCAGGAAACCGGCCTGCAAAGTTGGTGCTGGTGGTCACCGTTGTTTGAACCAACATTCAATGAGCAGGGGACTCGACTCGTATTCGGTTCGGTGTGCAGTGCTCCGCCATGCGGAGATGCCTAAAGAGCTGCGGCGGGTTCCCACCGTCTGGGACGGGTTCATTGACGGCCCACCATGTACGGCCCCGCGGGTCGGTTTTTTTGCCGCTGTTCGCCTTTCGCTCTTCGCTTTTCGCCAGAACTAGTCCGGCTATTGAGAGAGGCTGCTGGCTTCGTCTTTGTTACACTCGATTTTCCCTACGCTGCTTGCCTTGGTTCGGAAGCGAGAGGGTTAGGTCACGATTCTGGCGAATAGCGAATAGCGAAAGGCGCGAAGCGAAACGCGGCCTTTCTGCGTCTAAAATAACAACGTGTTTCCCCGTCTATTTCATATTGGCAGTTTCTCGCTTCCCACCTACGGGCTGATGGCGGCGCTGGGCCTGATCTTCGGCCTGCTGCTCATCGCGAAACTTGGGCGGGAGCAGGGCCTCGATCCCGACAAGCTCTGGAACCTCGGGCTGATTGCGATTCTCTCCGGCATCTTCGGCGCGAAGGTCATGATGGTGCTGGTTGACCTGGGCTATTACACCTCCCATCCTGCCGAGATTTTCAGTCTCTCGACATTGCAGGCGGGCGGAGTGTACTCGGGCGGATTCGTGCTGGCCCTGGTCATGTGCATCTGGTATATGCGTAAGAACCAGATGCCGATCCTGCGCACCTGCGACGTTTTCGCACCGGGTCTGGCCCTGGGGCACGCCTTTGGCCGCGTCGGCTGCTTTGCCGCGGGATGCTGTTATGGCCGCCCGACGCACGTTCCCTGGGCCGTGACCTTCACCAATCCGCTGGCGCAGAAGATTGTAGGCACGCCGTTGAATCTTCCCCTGCACCCCACCGAGCTCTACGAAATGGTGCTGGAGCTTGCCAACTGCTTGTTTCTGGTGTGGCTGATCCGGCGCAAGAAGTTCGAGGGCGAGATCATCGGCACCTACATGATCATCTACGGCATTGGCCGCTTTTTCATCGAGTTCTTCCGCGGCGATCCGGGCCGGGGCAACAACTTCATCGGCTGGATGAGCGGCACGCAGGTCATCGCGCTGGGCCTGGTCATCTTCGGTGGCCTGCTGTGGATGCGGCGGGCAACGCTATCGGCGCCGGTGCCGGTCAAAGCGACAAGATAGTTTCGAGTTTCTCCTAACTCTCAATCTACAAACGGTGTCACTCCGACCCAGCCCGGCCGGTTCGCCAGAACAGGCCAGGCGAGCGGAGGGACCTGCTTCTACTCCCGCACAGGCTGGTATTCGGGAGGAAAGCAGGTCCCTCGACTCCGCGTCCGCCCGACTCCCCAAAGAGGCGAGTCGGGAAAAAACGCGGACGCTGCTCGGGATGACACATTTAATGAAACACGCTCAGGCTATCGGTTGCTCTCTCTAAAGTCATCCGGCCGCTAACCAAACGCCTCCTAGGATGACGATCAAGAAGGGGCGCGTGGGGGCGCGCCACCCAACAGCAAATCTGAAGATGTTCTACTCCGGCTTGACTACGATCAGCTCGAAGCTGCCGGGCACGATCGCCGGTCTCGCGTTTGGAGCAGCCGGATTCGGCTTTTCCCGCTGCGCTGTTACCAGATACGCAACGTTATGCTCTTTGTCGAGCGCCATCGTGCGCGCGCCGGGGACGGTGGCCAAATTCTGCGTGACGGCGTACTTGTCCGGGCTGTCCTCGTGAATGATGGTCAGCACGCCTTCGCCGCAGGACATGAACACCTGCTGCGTCTTGGGATTGAAGCGTCCGGCGTCGACACCTCCGCCGATGGGCACGGTGGTCACGACCTTGCCGGAATCGGAATCGACCACAGCCATCATCTTGTTGTGGCAGCCGGCGAAGAGGCGATGGTGCTCGACGTCGAAAGCCAACGCGCTCGGCTCCTCGCAGGGCGCCAGCGGCCAGGTGTTCAGCACCTTCAGCGTGTTGACGTCAATCTCCGCGATCTGGCTCTTGTCTTCGATGTTGACGTACACCTTGCCTTTGCCGTCGCTGACGGGAAATTCCGGCTTGCCGCCCAGCGGGACAGTGCCCACCACCTTGCCGCTGGCCGCATCCACCACGGTGGAATCGTGGCTGCGCGCGTTGAAAGTGAAGACGTGTTTGGAGAAGGGCTCGTACAGAATGGCGTCGGGGTGGTTGCCGACCTGCACGCTATCGATTTTCTTCACTGTGTTCAGGTCGAAGATGGTGACGGTGTTGTTGCCGCCATTGCTGATGAATCCGCGGCTGAGTGCGGGCGCCAGGGCGACGCCGTGAATGGCGGAAAGGCCGGGAATTTCTCCGGTCGGCTTCAGCGTTTTGGTGTCCACTACCGTGACGTGGTCGCCATGGGTGATGAACAAACGGTGCGCGTCCTGGTCGTAGGTGAGATAGTCCCAAAAGCCTTCGCCGCCCAGCTTGACGCGCTGGGCAAGTTGGAATTGCTGTTGGGCAACGGCAGGCACAGCCGCGAAAAGCGCGGCCGCGAGAATGAGACCAAGCGTCTGTTTCATGGATTGGCTCCGTTCTGTGGGTGCCCCGTTCTAGCCATGTTTTGGCTGGGGCGGGGCGGTTAACGATCGGCGTTGCCCCTCCCTGGCCAAAGGAAGGCCAGAACGGGGCACCCAGTAATTTTCATAGACTGCGGCCTTGCTGTTTTCTAGGCCCATCGGCACTCAGGTAATAGTGCACCGACGGGGTGATGATCAGCGACAGCACCATGGAAATCATGATGCCGCCGATGACGGAAATAGCCAGGGGCTGCAACATTTGTGAGCCCGCGCCCAACGCAAGCGCCAGCGGCAACATGCCGGCGACCGCGGCCATGGCTGTCATCACGATGGGACGCAAGCGGCGGCGTCCGGCCTGAATGATAGCGTCAAAGGCGGAGGATCCGGCGGCGCGAAAATTCTGGTCGGCGTCGAGCAGCAGAATGCCGTTCTTGGCGACGATGCCTATGACCATAATCAGCCCCATAAAGGACGCAATATTGAAGGTGATGCCGGTGATGAGCAGCGCGAAGAAGACGCCCGAGGTGGAAAGCACTGCCGATGCGAGGATGGCGAGCGGCGCCGCGAGGGTGCGAAATTCGAACAGCAAAACAATGAAGACGAACATAATCGCCAGCACCAGCACCAGCAGCAAGTCATGGAAGGATTGCTGCTGCTCGGCGTAGGTACCTCCGTATTCCACGCGGATAGAGGACGGCAGATGCAAGTCGTTGACGACCTTCTGCACGGCGGCCACGGCGCTGCCCAGGTCGCGGCCCTCCAGACGCGCGGTCACGGCCACATCGCGCTGCAGGTTCTCACGATGGATTTCGGTTTGCCCCGGCAACTGGGTGATAGTGGCCAGCGTGCCGAGTGTGGCCGTGTGTCCAGTGGAACTGGTCAGGAGCGTGTTGCCCATGGCGGCCAGCGAACTGCGATTGGCGGCCGGATAGCGCACGCGAATCGTGTAGGCGATGTCTTGGGTGATGAGCGGTGTGGCCGCGGGCTCGCCCTCGAGAATGGCGCTGGCGTCGATGGCGACCTCCTCCGGGGTGAAGCCGGCGCGGGCAGCGACGGTGGGGTTCACTTGAAAAACGGTCGCCGGGTCGCTGATGGTATTGTCGATGCCGTTGAGGATGTCGACGACACCCGGAACGTGGCTGATGGCATCGGCCACGCGCGGCGCCCACTCGCGCAGCAGCGCGGCGTCGGGCGAGAACAGCTTGATCTGGATCGGCTCGGGGGCGTTGGAGAGATCGCCGATCATGTCCTGCAGCACCTGCGGAAACTCCACATCCACAGCCGGCTCCTGCTGGCGAATCTCGGTGCGCAACTGCTCTATTATGGCTTCGACTCCGCGGCGGCGATTGGCTTTCAGCTTGACGGCGATGTCGCCGGTGTTGGCCTCGGTTACCGTGGCCAGGCCAAGCTGCAATCCCGTGCGGCGCGAGTAGCCGGACACCTCGGGAATTTGCGAGACCAACTGAGTAATGTGGCTGACCATGCGATTGGTCTCGGCCAGCGAAGTGCCGGGAGGAGTGATGTAGTCGATGATGAAGCCGCCTTCGTCCATGGCAGGCAGCAGATCGCTGCCCAGCGATTTGTAACAGAAGTAGGAGACGACCACCAGCAGCACGCTGAAAACCGCGATCCAGCGGGGACGCTCGAGCGAGAAGCGCAGGCAGCGCTCGTAAAAATCGATGACGCGGCGGAAGTAGGGGCCGATGGTGGCTTCCTCGGCCGCAAGCAAGGCATCCACTTGGCTCGATTCAGAAGCGGGCGGCGGGCTGTTCTTGCTCTTCTTGATGAAGTATTGGCTGAGGGTCGGCGTCCAGGTCAAGGCGAGTGCTAGCGAGGTGAGCAGCGAAGCGCCGACGGTGATGGCCAGGGCGCGGAAGAAAACCCCGGTGACGCCGGTGATGGCGATGAGCGGCAAAAACACGACAATCGGCGTGATGGTTGAGCCGATCAGGGGTGGAGTGATTTCGTGCAGCGCGCCGTGGATTGCTTCGATGCGGCCCTGGCCGGCATCGCGATGCAGGGCGATGTTCTCCACCACCACAATGGCATCGTCAATCACCAGACCGACGGCCGCTGCCAGCCCGCCCAGGGTCATCAGGTTGAAGCTTTCGCCCAGCGCCTTCATCACAATGAAGGTCACCAGCACCGTCACCGGAATGACCAGCGCTGCGACCGCCGAAGTTCCCCAGTCGTGCAGAAACAGCACCATGATGGTTGAGGCCAGGATCAGCCCGATGAGAATGGCGTCGCGCACGCTCTTGATGGATTCGGTGACCAACTCCGATTGATCGTAGAAAGGCCGGACCTGAATTCCCGGCGGCAACGACTGGCGGATGTTGGCGATTTCTTTGTGCACCTCATCGGCCACCGCGACCGTGTTGCTGCCGGGCTGGCGATCGATGCTGAGCAGCACCGCCGGTTTGCTGTTCGCGGTAACGATGGTATACACCGGCTTGACGCTGGGCGCTACGCTGGCCACGTCCGCAACGTGGACAGGAACTCCCCCCGGCGTGGTCTTGATAACGATCTGCCCGAGTTGCGCAGGGTCCTTGACCTGGCCGTCGACCAGCGTGAGGTAAAGCAGGTGGCCTTGGGGAATCAGGCCGGGCGAATCGATAAGGTTGGTGCGGCGCACCGCGTCGAGAATATCGCTGACGGTGACGTTGGCGGCCAGCAACTTGCCGGGATCGGGGGTGATGGCGAACTCCGGCTCCCGCCCGCCTTGCACCAAGACCGTGGCGACGCCATTGAGACGATTCAGCCGCGGCTTCAACTCGTAGGTCGCCAGCGTCCAGAGTTGGGTTTGCGGCACGGTGTCGGAGGTGAGGCTGTAGCCAATGATGGGGAAGCTGGCGAAGCTGAGGCGGTGGGTGTCGATGGTGGCTGTCGCCGGCAATTGCGCGCGGATGTGCGAGAGCGCGGCATCCGCCAGTTGCAAGGTGGTGACCATATCCACCCGCCAGTCGAAAAACAGGTCGACTTCGGCGGAGCCGCGGCTGGTGATGGAGCGCACTAGTTGCAGGCCGGGCACGCTGTTGACTGCCTCCTCAACTGGCCGCGTGATGGTGACCATCATCTGATCGATGGGCATCACGCCGTTATCGATACCGATGACGACGCGCGGGAAATTGGTGGAGGGGAAGACGGCGATGGGAACGGTGAAGGCGAGATAAGCTCCGGCCAGCGCCAGAACGATGATCAAAAAGATCAGCGACTTGGAATAGCGGGAGAACCAGTAGGAGTCGGCGAGCGCGGCTTCGGCTGTCATCTCCTCCGACGGGCGACGTTCGCGCCAGCGGTGGAACCAGGATTTCAGCGGGGCCAGCACCTCAGTCGTTCCCCTTTTCGGCTCCGGGTGCGGCGGTTCCCGGCGGAGGCTGAGGCGGCTCCACCTTCACCTCGGTGTTGTCGGGCAGGCCGTAATTGCCCTTCACAATGACGGTTTCGCCGCCGCTGAGGCCCTTGGTAATTTGCACGCGATCGTCCTGGCGGACGCCGGTCTCGACCGAAACCGGATGAGCGCGGTTCTGGCTGACGATCATCACGGTCTCTTGGCCCTCGGGCGTCTTTATGACTGCCGGCACCGGAACGATGACGGCGTTGTTCACGGTTTGCGCGATCATGGCAACGCCGACGGTCGCGCCGGGACGCAGGCGTCCGTCGGGATTCGCGGCTTCGATCCAGACTTCCACGGTGGTGCTGTTGGGATCGAGCGCCGGGCTGACGAGCGTCACTTTGCCGGTAACCTGAACATTGCCGGAGGTGGTGATGGTGGCTGCGTCGCCCGGCTTGAGCGCGACGGCATCGCTCTGTGGAATGTGGGCGCGTGCGATCACCGTCGAGGTATCCATCACGGTGAGCAACGGCGTGCCGGGCGCAGGGGTCTCGCCCGCATAATACGGGCGGTCGGTGACCACCCCGCTGATAGGACTGCGAATCTCGCTGTAGGCAAGCTGCGCCGCTGCGCCCGCATACCTTCCTTGTGCCGAGGTGAGCTGGCCTTTGGCCGACTTCAACTGGTCCTGACGGCCGGAGGATTTCAACGCCGTCAGAGTTTTCTCCGCGATCTCATATTGCGATTTCGCCTGCACCAGCGCGACTGCGGAAGCATCCAGCTCTTTTCTGGCCAGCGCCCCTTGCTGGAACAGCAGACGGCGGCTGTCATAGACCTGCTGCGCGGCGCTGTAGGCCTCTTTCGACGATTTCAGATCGAGCTCGGCCTTCTGCCATTGCTGGGGCAAATCCGATTTGGTTTGCAGTCCGTAGGCGGCTTGCGCCTGCTCGTAAGCACCCTTGTTCTCGACTTCGGCGGCGGCGAGATCGCGGTTCTCCAGCACAGCCAATAGCTGGCCGCGGCGAACGTGGCTGCCACGATTGACATAGAACTTTTTGATCGGCGCGACAACTTTGGGGGTAATGGCCGCCTGATCGCGCGGGTAAAGCACGGCTTCAGCGGTGATGATCCGCTGAATGGAGCCGCGCTCGACGGGAGCGGTTTCAACGGTGACGACCGGCTGCTGTGGCTCTTCCTGCTTGGAGCAAGCAGTGAGGGAAAATGCCAGGCACACAAGCAAACTGACGAACCTGACGCAACTGCCATGAAGTAGGCATTTGGATTTGCTTAGATGGCGTCCATTGTTGTCATCACGAGTCTCATGTGGGTCTGTGGCCAACCCATAAGGATAAAAATTGTGGGTGCCCCATTCTGGCCTTCCTTTGGCCAGGGTGGGGCAAGGGCGGTTCGTCTCACTGCCCCGCCCTAGCCAAAAGATGGCTAGAACGGGGCACCCAAGAATGATCTTGACACTTTCAACAACATGGGACTTTCTTGCACGACGAAAGCGCAGCCTCATCAGAAGCTCCCCGTCAGCGTCTGCAGATTGGCGATGGCAATGTGATACCTGGCCTGGCCTGCCCGATAGTTAATTCGCGCCTGCGACAGGGTATTCTGCGCATCCACAACCTCAAGCGCCACGGCCTCACCGGCGCGGTAACGCAAGGTCGTCAACCGCAGGCTTTCCGCGGCCAGATCGGCCGAGTTGCGCAACAAATCGAGCTGGCCGCGCGCGGTCTCGGCTTCGGAATAGAAGGCTTCGAGATGGGCAAGCGCCTGCCGCTGGGCGGCGTTCAATTCCACCTTCGCCTGGTGCTGTTGCAGCTCGGCCTGCTTGACCTTGCTTTCGATTGCACCCCAATGCCAAATGGGAATGTTTAACGTTGCCACCGCCGAATAGCCCAGATTACGAATGCCATTGTTGCTGACATCAAAGTAATTGGCGTCTATACCGTAGAAGTAGCCGAGCACCAGGGATGGCAGATGCCCGGCACGCGCCACGGAGACCTCATGATTGGCCACGCCGAGGGCAGCAAAAGCCGCCGCCAGCTCGGGATTGTTCTGCTGCGCCATCTGTTCTACCTGTGGCTTCGGAGGAAGCGTTGGCGCGGCTTCCAGCGGGTCGGCCAGGGTGAAGTCCTGAAAGAAATTCGGAAAGACCAGCACGGAAAGGTCCAGACGGGCGTTGGCGGCGGCAAGCTTCGCCTCCTGGACAGCGCGTTGCTGATCGTTGGCCTGGATTTGCGCTTTGATCACGTCGGAGTGCGCCACCTCGCCGCCCCGCTCCAGTTCCTGGGTGATCTGAAGGAAACGCTGCGCCTCGGCATAGGCCGCCTGCGTGCTGGCCACATTGGCCTGTGCGGCTTCCATTCCATAGTAGGCGCGCACTACCGTGGCCCTCAGGCCGCGCTCCGCAATCTCGGCTTTGGCGCGGGCCAGAGCCTGCGCCGCGGCGGTGCGATGGTAATCGGCGACCTGCGCCGCACTGAAAGTCTGCAGCACGGTGCCCTCGCTGAGATATTCGTGTACGCCGTTGTTGGCGATGAAACGCCCGCTGGGGGTGCCATTGCCTTGGGTGTAAATGTAACTGTTGTCGTAATCCACTCCCGGCAGCAGGGCGGCGCGGGCTTGCACGCGGTCCTCGCGGGCCAGCCCAAGTTGTACCAGCGCCGCCTGAAGCTGCGGGCTGTTCGCCCGCGCACGGATGACGGCATCCGCCAAGGTGAGCGAGACGGGCGCCTGGTTGATGACAGCAGCCGGCCGGGGCGCGGCGAACTGCGCCTGCAGACTCGAGATTGCCAGCGGCATGACAAGGGCAAGTGCAGTGACTTTCCAGGACAAAGCTTCCTCGCAGCAAACGAAAAGTGTGACCGACGAAAGCTTAATGGTAGCTTAAGGGTGCCGGACTTTCGCGGCGAGAGGGTGGCAGCACGACAAAAACTGTCGCACGCAAGCGGAATATGAAGATAGAATAGTGTGGTAGGCTCAGGCCCAGCGGGGGTAGACGAGGCTCCCCAAACTCAGGTTCACTCGTTAGGCATTGCATGAATAGACTCTGGTTTCTTTCCCTGGCCGTGCTGGTTGGCGTTCCCTTTCTCGCGGCCCAGACGCAGTCCGCCCATAGCGACACGGTGGTCGAAGAGATCGTCGCCCGCATCAATGACAGCATTATTACCCGCGACGATTTACGCAAGGCGCGCGAGCAGTTGTATACCGAGGCGCGCCAGCAGCCCGACACCGTGGCCGCGAACCAGACGGCCAAGGAGCACGAGAAAGACCTGCTGCGCGACCTGATCGATCAACAACTGCTGCTACAGAAGGCGCAGGAGCTGGGCATCAGTGCCGACACCGACCTGGTCAAGCGGCTGGACGAGCTGCGCAAGCAGATGCACGCCGACTCCATGGAAGACCTGGCTAAGGCTGCTGAGGCGCAAGGTATTTCCTTTGAAGACTTCAAGCAAAACTTGAAGAACAATATCCTTACCCAAAAGGTCATTTCGCAGGAAGTGGGCGGTCACCTCACCGTCTCCAATCAGGAGATCCAGCAATACTACAATCAGCACCAAGCGGAGTTGGAACGCCCCGAGCAGGTGCGGCTGAGCGAGATTTTGGTCTCCACCCAGAACCCCGCCGCGGTAAAGACCGAGAGCGGACAGACGGCATTGCCGGAGGCGCCGAGTCCGGACGCGGTAGCCAAGGCGCAGGCCAAGGCCAACCAGATTTACGAGATGTTGCAGAAGGGCGGAAACTTCGCCAACCTGGCCAAGCAATACTCCAATGGCCCCACCTCCGCCCTGGGCGGCGATCTGGAATACTTCAAGCGCGGCACGCTGTCGAAGGACTTGGATAACACGGTCTTCAAACTGCAGGCGGGACAATATACCGAGCCGATTCGCACCAACCAGGGCTTCGTCATCCTGAAAGTCACGGAGCACCAGGTCGGCGGCGTGCCTCCGCTGAAAGACGTGCAACAACAGATTGAGCAGCAGATTTACGTGACCAAGATGCAGCCCGCCTTACGCGAATACCTCACCAAGCTGCGCGAGGAAGCCTATATCGATATCAAGCCCAGCTACATCGATACCGGCGCCAGCCCTAACGAGACCAAACCCATCTACACCACCGCGGCGGCTGACGAGACCAACAGCAAGCCCAAAAAGAAGAAGAAATTCGGGCTGTTCTGAGCGGGCGGAAACAGCCACCAGAATTTTCGCGAAGCCGAGTGAGTTCGCGACAGCGAACGAACGCAGTCGAGGGACCTGCTTTTCCTTCTGAGATCGGGCGCCTCACCCGCGTCCCGAAAAGCGCGAGACCCGAGGACCCGGCGCAGACCGATGGTGTCGTGCCCCGGGGCACTCGGCGTCATTTGGGACTCCCTTCCCACCGCTGAAGCGGTGGGCTTTCTTAGCCCGCGCCCGAGGCGCTGAGGCGTCGCAGGCCCGGCGACATCGTGCCAATTGCATTCTGGTGTAGGCCAGCAGGGCGACCGACCAATGCCCACAACATCTTGGCAAACCGCCCCGGAAGCACGACGAACCACGTCCCGCACAGCGGGACAGAATAAGAAAGCCCACCGTTTCAACGGTGGGGTGGCGTGCGATTCATAAGCGAGTGCCCTGGGGCACGGCACAATTCTTACAACTTCGCCCCCTTCAGCCTCAGCGCGTTACTAATCACCGACACCGAACTGAAGCTCATGGCGGCGGCGGCGATGATCGGGCTCAGCAATATCCCGAACTTGGGATAAAGAATCCCCGCCGCAATCGGCACGCCCACCGAGTTGTAGACAAATGCGAAGAACAAATTCTGCTTGATATTGCGCATGACGGCGCGGCTCAACCGGCGGGCCCGCACCAGCGCCGCCAAATCCCCTTTGATCAGCGTAATTCCCGCGCTCTCCATGGCAACGTCGGTCCCGGTTCCCATGGCGATGCCCACCTGCGCCTGCGCCAGCGCGGGCGCGTCGTTGATGCCGTCGCCCGCCATGGCGACCGTTCTTCCCTGCTGCTGCAGCTTCTTCACTGCCTCGGCCTTGGTCTCCGGCAGAACGCCCGCTTCAAAGTCCGCAATGCCGATCTGGCGTGCCACCGCCGCTGCGGTAATGGCGTTGTCACCGGTCAACATCACCACCCGCAGGCCCTCGCTGCGCAAATCGCGCACCGCCTGCACGGCTTCCGGCTTAATGGGATCGGCGATGCCCAGCGCGCCGGCAGGGCGGCCATCCACGGCGACGAAGACCACCGTCTGGCCTTCCTTGCGCAGAGCCTCGGCTTTCGCTTTCAGTTCGTCAGCGCTAATCTGCAACTCCTGCAGCAGCGCCTCGTTTCCTACCGCAATCTCGTGCCCGCCGATCCTGCCCACCACGCCTCGGCCAGTAAGCGAGCGAAACTCTTCGGCCGGCATCAAAGAAAGCCCATTAACCTCGGCGGCTTCCACCACGGCCGCAGCCAGCGGATGTTCGCTGCCACGCTCCAGGCTGGCCACCAGCCGCACCACGCGCTCTTCCGTCTCCCCCCCCACCGCGACCACCGACATCAGTTCCGGCTTGCCCTGCGTCAGGGTGCCGGTCTTGTCCAACACCACCGTGTCCACCTTCTGCAGCGTCTCCAGCGCCTCGGCGTTCTTAATGAGGACGCCGGCGTGAGCGCCGCGTCCCGTGCCCACCATGATGGCCACCGGCGTCGCCAGCCCCAGCGCGCAGGGACACGCAATGATCAGCACGGCCACGGCATTGACGATCGCGTTCGCCAGCGCCGGCTCCGGGCCATAGAACAGCCACGCGATGAACGTGACAAAGGCCACCAGCATCACCGTCGGCACAAACCACGCGGCCACCCTATCGGCCAGCCGCTGAATGGGAGCGCGGCTGCGTTGCGCCTCGCTCACCATCTTCACAATCTGCGCCAGCATGGTTTCGCTGCCCACGCGCTCGGCCCGCATCAGCAGCCAGCCCGTGCCGTTCACGGTGGCGCCGATCACTTTGTCGCCCGCGTGCTTCTCCACCGGCAGCGATTCGCCGGTCACCATCGATTCGTCCACCGAGGTCAGCCCGTCGAGCATGACGCCGTCCACCGCAATCTTCTCGCCGGGGCGCACGCGCAGCTTGTCGCCAACTTTCACTTGGTCGAGGGAAACGTCGTATTCGGTGCCGTCGTCGCGCATGATGCGCGCCATCTTTGGCGAAAGATCGAGCAGCGCGCGAATGGCGCTCGAAGTACGGCTGCGGGCGCGCAGCTCCAGTACCTGCCCCAGCAGCACCAGCGCAATGATGGCGCCGGCGGCCTCAAAGTACACGTCGGGCATGCCGCCCATGGCTTTTCGCGACGCAGGAAAAAGCCCCGGGGCGATGGTCGCAATCGCGCTGTAGACGTAGGCCACGCCCACGCCCATCGCGATCAGGGTGAACATATTCGCGCTGCGAAACTTTACCGATGCCCAGCCGCGCTGGAAAAACGGCCAGCCGCACCAGAATACGATCGGGGTCGCCAGCGCGAATTCAATCCAGTTGCCGACACGCGGGCTGATCGCGCTCAGTAGCGGCGACATGCGCAGCATCGCAAAGGCAACCAGAGGAATCCCCAACCCCACGCTCGTCCAAAAGCGGCGGGTCATGTCGCGCAGTTCGGGATTCTCTTCTTCCGCCGAAGCCACCGTCATGGGCTCCAGCGCCATGCCGCAGATGGGACAGGCGCCCGGCGCATCGCGCACGATCTCCGGATGCATCGGACAAGTCCACTGCGTTTTCGCCGGCGCGATCGGCATTTCGGGCTCCAGCGCCATGCCGCACTTCGGACACGGGCCGGGATGGTCCTGCCGGACCTCCGGATCCATCGGGCAGACATAGGCTGTGCCCGTAGGCGCGGCCTTTGTGGGAACTGGTGTGACGGTTGCCTTAGCAGCCGCCGAGGCTGCAAGATACTTCTCCGGCTCAGCTTCGAACTTGCCGGCGCAGCCGCGGCAGCAGAAGGAATACGTCTGGCCGGCATGGGTCGCCGTGGCCGCCGCTTTGGCAGGATCGACACTCATCCCGCAGACCGGGTCTACCAATGCCGCAGCTTGCGCGGATGCGGCGTGGCCTGAAAGTTCCTTCTGCATTCTGGGGGCTGCGCCAATTTGCGTCGTTGCGCTGCCCAATTGCACCATGCCGGCCATGCCCGCAGGCTTGTGGCTCGCTGCAAGATACTTCTCCGGCTCAGCTTCGAATTTGCCGGCGCAGCCGCGGCAGCAGAAGTAATACGTCTGGCCCGCATGAGTCGCCGTGGCAGCCGCTTTGGCGGGGTCGACGCTCATCCCGCACACCGGATCTACCACCACAGCCTGCGCGGACGCGGCGTGGTCTGGCGAGTCTTTTTCCAGCTTGGGGGCCGCGCCAACCTGCACCGGCCCCCCACCCGGTTGCACCATGCCACTCATAGCCGCAGGCTTGTTGCTCGCTGCCAAATACTTTTCCGGATCGCGGCGGAACTTTTCGGCGCAACCGCGGCAGCAGAAGTGATAGAGCTTTCCTTCGTGTTCGGCCGTCGATGCCGCCTGGGTAGGATCGACGCTCATGCCGCAAACCGGATCGCGCTCCAGCTTCCGGGGCATGGGCGCGGGGGGCGCCACCGCAGCTTGGCCGTCGCCAGGCGTCAGGTAGCTCGCCGGAGACGCCAGGAACTTCTGCATACAGCCAGGCGAGCAGAAAAAGTACGTGTCGCCGTGATATTGCGCCTTGCCGCGGGCGTGCGGCGGGTCGACAATCATGCCGCAGACGGGGTCTTTCGCGGAAAAATCCAACGTCAGGTTTTCCAGGGGAGGCTCGGGTTCGCTCATCTCTTTGCTCTCATTGCTTTCACTGCCGGCAGGTCGCGCTGTTCACAACCGCGCCCATGCTCTATATTGAACGCGGAGCCTGCGGATGCGCTTAAGCGAGAACTTGATCAAGTCGAAGCTTTGAAGGGGCCGGCCTTCAGCCGTCCGCAAAGATCGCAAAAGCAATGCGGCTTTGGCCGCTGAGGGATTGCGCTTCGACTTTATCAGACTCTCGCTGCTTTGATGCTCAAGCGATGCGCGGGTTCCGTACTTCCCTATCATGACACGTTGGAAAGGTGAGTGCGATGACGGCTGTGGAAGCCATGTTTCGCTATGGACTGCCTCCGGGGGAACGAGAGATGAGCGCCCTGCGGCAGATGAGCGACGTTTACGGAATCCGGCGAGTGCAGCTCGACGAGAAGGCGCGGACCGTCCGGGTGGAATACGATGCCACGCGCTTTAGCGCTGCGGTGGTCGAGAATCTGCTGCGCAAGGCTGGCTTCAATGTGCTGGAAAAATTCGCTTTGGTGTAGATTTGGATTGAGCTTGGGAGCGCATGAGCGTTCCTAATCCCTACCCCCTAGTCCCTGGCCTCCAGTTCTGCATTGACGCTGCGAAGCTGCTTTCCCTATAATCAACCCATCCGCACCGCCGAATTTTCCGGTCGGGGAGCGAAGCGAGCTGCGTTTCGAGCAGAGCGCCGTAACTCGGCAGTCCAGACCCGACGCAGAGCACCGCGTTCATCCCTGGAACACCTGAGGAATTCCCGGAGCAATCCTTAAGGAGCTACAACAACGCATGAAGCGCACGTTTGTAGGCACAGGCGCCCTCGCACTGTTCCTGGTTACTGCGGCACTGGCCCAATCCACACCTGCTGCCCACGCTACAGCGCCGGCAACCACGGCAACGACTACCGCTGTCCCTGGCGGCGTCAAAGTCGGCATCATCGATATCCAGCAGGCCATCATCGGCACCAATGAAGGCGCACGGGACTTCGAGGCATTGCAGAAGAAGTTCGAGCCCAAGCGGACCGAGCTGGCGTCCATGAATACCGACATTGAAAACCTGAAGAAACAGCTCAGCACCCAGGGCGACAAACTGAACGAGCAGGCCCGCGCCAACCTGGTGCAGTCCATACAGGACAAGCAGAAGGCATTGCAACGTCAGGCCGAGGATGCTCAGACCGATTACCAGCACCAGCAGAACGAGATCGCCCAGCGCATCTTGCAGAAGATGGCGCCTGTCATCGACAAGTATGCTAAGGCTAACGGCTATGGCATGCTGTTCGATTCCTCCAATCCCTGGCCGCAGGGCCCGCTACTCTGGGCCACCGCCGGTGTCGACCTGACCAAATCGATCGTCGATGCGTATAACGCGCAGTCGGGCGTTGCCCCGCTGCCGGTTGCGCCGAAACCTGCTGGCACTCCTGGGGCTACCAATTCACGGCCCGGGACACCCGCTAAGCCGGCCGCTTCGGCGTCCAAGTAAACCGTCGCAGGCGAAAGTTAAGGCCGCCAAGGTTGGCGGCCTTTTTGCATCGATCGCGTTATTTCACTCCTCGCGCAGCAGAACCAATGGGTCAATCCTGAGCGCGCGCCGCGCCGGAATCCACGTCGCCAGCAAACCTAGCAACAACATGGTCAAAACCCGCTCCGCCTTGGCCTCGGCGGCGGCGTTGCCCGGCCGCAGATCGGTCGTAGCATCGGTCTCTTGCGGGAATGCAGCATGTCGAGGCCCTCGATCTGCGCTTCATTCACCATGGGCACGAATATGTCGGGCTTGAAGATAAGCAACGTCCCTGGTCGCATCTACGATCCAGACGCTGGAGGCGCCGTCGCCGGCGTCCAGTGCTGCCTCGCTGATCGTATAGCCGGCCAAACCATCGAAGCTGCGATTACGATCGCGCAAGTCAAGATAGTCCGGATACGACTGGCTGGATCGAGAAAGCTGGCGCGTCGCTCAGTCGCGTACAGACTTCTCTGCTGCGGCACACGCGCGGGCCGTTCTTCACCCTTCGGAGAAGTCGTGGGAGCTCCCCCTCATGGCCGGCGCCGGCTCACCGGCACGGACTGAAGGGGCGCCGGTTGCAGCCGCCGTAGCGGCAGGTTGCGGACCGGTTGGACTATCTGATGTCGGCAGCGGGTAGCCCTCCAGCAACCGCTGACGCATGCTATACAGCGCCAGCTCGAGGCGATCGGCCACGTGCAGTTTGTCGTAGATCTTGCGCAGATAATTCTTCACCACCTGTTCGGTGGTTCCCACCTCGCGCGCGATCTCTTTGTTCTTCATTCCCTGGGTGACCCCGCCGATGATCTTCATCTCCTTTTCGCTCAAGCGAAGCTGCTGCTGGGGTGCGCTGGCCTGCAGTGACTGCGTGCGATAAGCTTCGACCACCCAATTGACTCCCTGCTTGTCCAGCCAGGTTTCCCCTGCCGCAACTTTGCGCACGCAGCGCACCAGAAGCTCGGGAGAAATCGCCCGCGCCAGAATCCCGCGCGCGCCGCGGCGGAGATAATCCACCGTCTCCTGTTCACCGGCGCGTGGCGTAACCACCACGATTTTCGCGCCGGGCAGCGCGCGTGCTGCCACCTCGCTCACCGCGTCGGCGGGACTAGGAGCCAAACCCAACTCAAAGAGAATCACGTCGGCAGGAATCGCGGCGACCGCCGTCAAGGTCTGCGCCAACGTGTCCGTTTGCGCCACCACCTCCAGGTCTTCCCATTGCGCAAAGATCTTGCTCATCCCCACCCGAAAAATGGCTTCCGAATCGGCCAGGATAATCCGCACGCGAGGAAGATCGGTTGCCGCAGGCGGCCGCGCCGGCGCCGCCCGTTTTGTCCCTTTGAGCCGTGCCTTCGTTCGGGAATGCGCCTTCTTCCCTTTTGCGTTTTTAGAGCCGTTGGAAGTGGTACTCATCGATGACCACCGCAATCGTTCGTCCTGCAGCTTCCTCGTCGCAGCGCACCACCCGTCCTGCGCACATCAGGGTGACTGCCTGATTCGCCCCCGACAGTTCATTCGGCATCTCAATGGCGAACTCCACCGGCGATCCCACTTCGATGGCGGCGTCGAGATGGAAACAAACGCCGCCCGCAGAAATATCAGTGGTAGTAGCGTGGTATTCCCCACCCGGCGTTTTCAGCGTGACCTGAAGATGAAGCGGGAATCGCACTGCGTTGCGTAGGTTAGACTCATGGCCAGCCATAGTCGTGTCAACAGCATACCCCGATTATACGTTCGTTGCCTGTTACTGAAGTACCATAAAACTATAGTTACCCTCGCTTGGCCTCCCTCTTGTTGGCACGAGAAGAGTGGCACGGATGGGCTACTTTCAGCGCGATGCTGACAGCCCCATTCGGAGGGCTCTGTGTTAGAACACGACTTCTAGAACTTGGTAACTTCCGTGAAGTTGAAAGCCCCGACCTTCATGGCAGGCACGACCATATCCATCGACTCCTCGCCGCTGGCCCGCAGCGGTGGGCTCATGGCCTCCACATTTCGTAACAGGTGAATCAGGCTTTCGTTGAAGCGGAAGTTGCGGATACCGCATTGGACACTTCCCTGCTCAACCAGAAAGGTGCCGTCGCGGGTCATGCCGGTGAGGATTTTTTCGTAGGGATCCACTTCGCGGATGTACCACAGGCGGGTCACCAGAATTCCCCTCTCTGTGCTGGCAATCATCTGCTCGACCGATTGCGACTGGGCTGGCGCGGGGCCCTGAAAAACGATGTTTAGTGGCGCCTCTCCGATTTCGTTAGGCAGCGCAAAACCGTGCCCCGTGGCTGTAACCGGCCCCACGTTCCCGGCCATCTCTGACCGTTTCATGCGCGTTGCGCTGGCGCGGGCATAGGTTACTTCCGTTACCACCCCCTGGTCGATCAGCTTGACTCTATGCCGCTTCATTCCTTCGCCATCGAAAGGGGCCCCTGTCTGCAGCGGATGATACACGTCATCCCATACCGTAATGTTTTCGCCGAAGAGTTGCGTTCCCATACGATCGTTGAGAAAGGATCGCTGCTCCAGCAAGGCCGAACCGCCAAAGTCCCAGAACATAAAACCCACGGCGTCGAGCACCGCGGCGGCCTCCAGAATGACCGTGTACTTTCCCGGCGGAAGCTCCCGCGGATTTTTGGCCGCGATTGCCTTCTGGGCGGCGATCTCCGCCAGCCGGGCGGGCTTCAGATTTAGAGCATCTGGCGAGTTGGCCTTTTGCCATCCTGACGACGTGTCGCCCAGCATAGTGATGGAAATCTCCGCTAGCGTCTGCCTGTACCAGTCCGTCACGCCGCGGGAATTGAAGATGCCTTCCACCACTTCAGCCGAGGAAAAAATGCCGGCCGCCGTGAGCCCGCTTTTCTTGGCAATCTCCACCATCTGGGCAACCGCCGCCGCGCGGTCTTCCGGTGTAATGCGCGCGGTCTCTTCGAAGTAGCGACTCACCGGCGACGCTCCTGACCCGGCCGCGCTCTGCTTCCCCTCATCCGGCGACGGCATGGGCAGTAAGTCGGGATCGGGCTGCTGCACCTTCGCCAGTGCCTCAGCGGATTGAACCACCCGCCGCAGGCTCTCGTCGTCATGCTTGTTGGTGGTGGCGCGCGCGGTCCGCCCGCCGAAAGCCACGCGCAGGGAAATGTGGCTTCCCTGCTCGGCCAGGTTCTGGTGAATGGTGTTATTGGCAAAGCGGGTCAGCGAACTGTCCCCCGCCGAAATAAGAAGTTCAATCTCATCCGCAGTCGAGTGCTTGCGCAGCTTGTCGAAGATATCGCCGGCCTGGTCGCGTGTGAGCATGAAAGAAATATAGCAGTCCATCAGCGGCTAGCAATCGGCAATCAGCATTCAGTTCGCAACAATGCCAAGCGCAGCCTGAATATCACAGGCAGACCGAGAAGGCCGCTCTTGCTGATGGCTGATGCTGAATGCTGATGGCTATGCTGAGTGCTGATCGCTCGCCGTTCTGTTATCTTTGCTGCTTCAGTTCATCCGAGGCCGTCTGCATGTCGCTTGAGCAACCCGCGCTCGATCTCCGTCCGCAACCCGGCAAGTTCTATCGCTGGCTGGTGCTGATCTTTGTCAGCCTGGCCATGTTCGGCAACTACTATTTTTATGATGCGCTGGAACCGCTGGCCAAGCTGCTGCAGCAGCAGCTCCACTTCACCAATCAGAACATCGGCCTGCTGAACTCTTTTTATTCGATTGCTCCCATCGCCACCGTGCTGATCGGAGGGATCCTCATCGACCGCATTGGGACGCGCCAGGCCATGCTCATCTTCGGCATCGTCTGCCTGGCCGGCTCGCTGATGACCGCCTTCGGAGCGAATTTTCCCCTCATGGCGGCGGGCCGATTTGTCTTCGGCATGGGCGCCGAGTCGCTCATTGTGGCCATCACGGCTGCCGTGGCCAAGTGGTTCAAGGGCAAAGAGCTCAGCTTCGCGCTCGGCATTAACCTGATGATCGGGCGCGGCGGGACATGGCTGGCGCAGAACTCGCCAAGCTGGGCCCCGGGCGCCTACGATTCCTGGCAGAAGCCTTGGCTCATCGGCGTGGGCTTCGTCGCCTTGTGCGTGATCGGCCCCGTCGCCTACTGGATCCTCGAAGTCCACACCGAGCGCACCTCATCGCTGGGCCAGGCCGGCGAGGCCGACAAGATCGTCCTTTCCGACATCAAAAAGTTCGGGCTCTCCTACTGGTACATCGTGGGCCTGTGCGTGGTCTTCTATTCGGCCATTTTTCCCTTCGAAACCTTCGCGGTGAAATATTTCGTGGAGGCCAAGGGGACCTCGTTGCAACTCGGCGGGTTTCTGCTCAGCGTCCTCACCGCCTTCACCATGATCGGCACTCCTATCATCGGGCTGTACTCCGACAAAGTTGGACGCCGCGCCACCATCATGTTGCTGGGCACTTTGCTCCTGATCCCCGTCTTTCTGATGATGGCTTACACCAGCGTCTCGCTCTATGTTCCGATGGCCATGTTGGGGTTCGCCTTCACCCTGGTGCCGGCGATCATCTGGCCGTCCGTCGCCTATCTGGTGGAGCAGCGCGCCCTGGGAACGGCGCTCGGCCTCATGACCATGATTCAGAACATGGGCATGGCGAGCATGAATTGGATTCTGGGCAGGGCCAATGACGCGGCACACGCCAGCGCCGGCCACCCCTCCGGCTATATCCCCATGCTGCAGATTCTGACTACGCTGGGCTTCGTGGGATTCGTCCTCGCCCTGCTGCTTCGCCAGCGCGAGACCGGCCCCCATGGCCACGGGTTGGAAACCATCACCGCCGGCGGCTCGCAGGCGTAGCCCGCTTTGGCATACGACCGGCCTCGTTATGCCATATTTATGGCACATCGTGAGATAATCATCCGGCGATTTCGTGCTGGTGCTGTGAGGACAGCTTTCTCTCCATCTCTCCGCCGTATTACCATGAATCATCTCCATGGGCCCCACCCCTTCAGCGCGAGCATCGTTCCCCGACGCATTCTCTCCTAGTGAATCACAGGGACTGCGCTCCGCCCAGCAGCAGGTGTCGCAACTCGTCGAGACTCCTCGTGTCCAGCAGGCTTTCGCGTGGTTTTCTTCGCACGCTTCTGAGCTGGAGGATCTCCAGCTTCAGGTGACCGCCATTCCGGCTCCCCCTTGGGGCGAAGCCGCGCGCAGCGAGTGGCTGGCCGAGCGCTTTGCCGAACTGGCGCTCTCCGAGGTCCACCGCGATGATCTGGGTAACGTTCTTGCCATCCGCCGCGGCAGCGATCCCGGCGCGCCTTTCATCGCGCTCAGCGCTCACATCGACACCGTATTTCCGGCAGGCACGCCGATTCAGGTGCGCCGCGATGGCGGCAAGCTCTACGGCCCAGGCGTCTCCGACAACTCGTCCGGTATTGTCGCGTTGCTGGCCATCGCCGAGGCAATGGAATCAGCCGGACTGGTCAACCGCGCGCCGTTGCTCTTCATTGGCGACGTCGGCGAGGAAGGTGAGGGCGACCTGCGTGGTATGCGCCACATTTACCAGCAGCCGCGATGGTCGGCCACCATCGCTTCTCTGGTGGTGGTGGACGGCGCGGGCACCGACACCATCATCGCCGAGGGCCTGGGCAGCCGCCGCTACGAAGTTGTAGTTCGCGGGCATGGCGGGCACTCCTGGAGCGATTTCGGCGTTGCCAATCCCATCCTTGCCCTGGCCCGCGTGATTGACCGCTTCAGCCGCACACGGGTTCCCGTTTCGCCCAAAACCACTTTCAACATCGGGATCATTCAGGGCGGAACATCGGTCAACTCGATTCCCGAATCCGCGACCATGCGCGTCGACACCCGCTCCGCCTCCGTGGAGGAGCTGGACCGCCTGGAGCGCGCCCTGCACGAAGCCGTCGACTACGTGATTCCGGAGGGTACCGGCCGCAACAAACAGCAATTGCTGACCACCGAGGTGCGCATCATCGGCAACCGTCCGGCCGCCGATTTGCCCGCCGACTCGCAACTGCTGAAGATGATCCGCGCCGCCGATGCTCAGCTCGGCAACATCGCCCGCATTCAGCGCGCCTCCACCGATGCCAATATCCCGCTCTCGCTCGGACGGGAAGCCATCGCCATCGGCGCGGGTGGCAGCGGCGGCGGCGCCCACACGATTCACGAGTGGTACGATCCCACGGGCCGCGATTTCGGCCTCAGGCGCATCCTGCTGCTGACATTGGCCCTGGCCGGCCTCAGCGAGGAGTAGCGATTAAGTCAGTCGCGCAGCGCTGTTTCGGAATTTCCTGCCGGCGTTTTTGCCATTCCGCGCTTTGAAACAATTGCGGCCCCACTTCGACGAGGCGCGGCAGTATTTCGAACACGGATACTGGAGTCCACTTCGCAGCTTGGCGGGTAGGGACACCTTGCACGTATGGCGCGGAGAACAACCCAGCATCCCGCCTTTGCGCCTCTCGGAAAGGGAGGAAAGGATAGTAGCTACGCTCGTCGAGGCTTCGGCTTGCTCTTGCGTTGAAGATTGAGCGCCACGGCAGCGCAAATCAGGTCCTTCAACGCCGGCTCATTGAGCTTCTCGCCGTCGTGGATGTCGATGGCCCGCCTGACATTCCCTTCGAGACTGGAGTTGAACAGACCTGTCGGGTCAGGCAGCGCCGCTCCCTTCGCAAAGGTCAGCTTGACGACATTCTTGTACGTCTCTCCCGTGCAGACGATGCCGCCGTGCGACCACACCGGAGTCCCCGGCGATGTCGCCTTCGCCCACTTCCACTCTTCGACGATCTCCGGGTCTGCCGCGTGCACCAGTTCTCGCACCTTGGCGAGCATCTTCCCACGCCAGTCCCCAAGCTCCTTGATCTTGCCGTCTATTTTTGCAGCGGCAGAATCCATCGGAGCCCCCGCAAAGCCCGCTGTTGGCTTCGTGGGATGGCTGACGCGGATGGGCTTTTTCATATCCTGCTCCAGCTCTCAACTAATCTAGCTGCGCCTATCCTAACCTGCAACTTTCGCAATTGAGCCGTGTTGGTTCAGTTTGAGCCGATCGGTGAATGGCGAAAACATCATGCGCCGGTTCCTACTCGCGGCCACCAGCCCCGGTGCGAGCGCATCTCACTAAAGTTTCGCCGCTGCAGGCGCGGGTTCGCGGAGGCCTCGCTGCTGCAGTACGTCTCACTTCGGCTGAGCCAAGGAGGGTGCGAGCCATGCGTGCGACAATTTGGCTGCGTGCTTTTGCAATGACATTCTTCTCGGCAGCCGCGGCCTTCGCGCAAACCGCTGCGCCCGCGTCACCGAACATGAAATCATCTGTCAGCGCAGTCTACGCCGCTCCCGATCGCGACTTCCTGGACAGAGTATTTCAGACCTGCACGGCCCAGACGGAACTGGCAGAACAGGCAGCGCAAAACGCACGGAGCAACAAGGTCATAGAATTCGGCCTGCGCCAGATACAGGATAGCAGCAAGGTCAACTATGAGCTGGAGGCCATCGCGGAGAAGGAAAACGTTTCCCCGCCGCAGGGTCTCAGCGCCCAACAAAGGTCAGCCAAAGACCAGATCGCGAACCTGCACGGCGCGGAATTCGACAAGGCTTATATGGCAGATGTCGTCTCCCAATATGAGGACGAGATTGCCGAGTTCAAGGACGCTGGACTTAGAGCCCATAATCCCGAGCTGCAAACCTGGGCCAGAAAGACCTTGCTTATCTTGGAAAGCCAGTTACAAGAGGCGATAAAACTCGCCGCTTACGTGAATTCAGCACAAAGCACCCCCAGCTAGCGGAACGATGTTCACACAGCCAGCCTGAGTGCCTCGTCCTCGGCGCGTCCCTGAGTGCCTGCCGGCAGCACGACGGAAACAATGGTCCCGCTTCTACCCGGGACTACGCTGCTCCAGGTCCTCATAGAACCGTGATACCGATCGACAATGTTCTTGCAGATCCACAATCCGAGGCCAGTGCCAACGTCCTTCTTGGTCGTGAAGAATGGTTCGAAAATAAGCGCGCGGATATCGTTGGGAATGCCCGGGCCGGAATCGGCTACGGTGAGCCGCACGCCTCCGCTGAACAGCCCATGGCTGGTAGCCGCTGATACTCGTATTCGAATTCGACCGCCGGCACCCACGGCATCGATACTGTTGCTCAACAGATTACCGAGCAATTGACGGAGTTCGCTCGGAACTGCGTAGGTTTCCAGATCAGGCTTTATCTCAGAGCGGAGGATGATTCCCTTATTTCGCGCTCTGGACGCAAAAACCGATATCGTGGAGTCCACAACGGCACCAAGCGTTGCGGTTGGCGCTTTCGCTTCACGGTAAAACCCAAGGGTTTGCTTGGTGAGGTGAGAGATACGTTCCAGCTCTTCTTCTGCCACTGTCAGGAATTCCCGGACGTCAGCTCGCACGGCATTCTGCTTACTCAAGTAGATCAAGTTTGTCACTGCTGCCAGCGGATTATTGATCTCGTGCGCCACGGTCGCCGCCAATCGCCCGACCGCGGCCAGCCTCTCGGTAGTGCGCAACGCGTGCTCGGTTCGTTTCTGCTGCGTGATGTCGCGGGCGATCTTGGCGGCGCCCCGGATTCTGCCGGTCTCGTCCTTTACTGGCGAGATGGTCAAAGATACGTCGATTCGTTCGCCTCTCTTGGTGAGCCGTACCGTTTCGAAGTGTTCGATCCGCTCGCCGCGCGCAATTGTGGCAAGGATGTGCTCTTCGTCGTGGTGCAGCTCGGGCGGAATGATCCTTAGGATCGAGCAGCCGACCATTTCTTCAGCCGTGTAGCCGAACATCTTTTCCGCAGCGGGATTCCAGCTGGTGACGATGCCGTTCAGATCTTTACTGACGATCGCGTCGTCGGACGATTCCACAATTGCTGCCAAGCGACGCTGGGCTTCCTCGGCCTGCTTGCGTGCGGTCACGTCCGTGGCGGCGCCGAACCATTCCGTAATTTCGCCGTTTTGATTGAAAAGCGGCACCGCGCGCGATTGTGCCCATCCTAGCGTCCCATCCACACGGCGAACCCGGTATTCCAGCTGAAAAACGCTCTTCGTCCGAACGGCGCGCTCGATGGCTTCCAACAGGGCCGGTTGATCGTCGGGATGGATGTAGATATCCATCCAATTTGTGGTTGGTTGCTGCGTGTCAGAGATAAACCCCTGTCCGTCAAGCTGGCGCATCTCGCTCCAGTCGGGGCTCATTCTGTACACAACGTAGGAAGTTGCATTCACCAGGGCGCGAAACCGCTGCTCGCTTTGCTCAATGGCTCTTCGGGCGATTACTTTGTCGGTGACTTCCACGGCGTGGACGAGTATGCCCTCGATCATTCCATCCACATCGGCCAGCGGCTGATACACAAAATCGAAGTAAGCTTCCGCCGGCTGACCCGTATGGGATCGGTTGAGAATCGCCAGAACTTCGCGTCCCACGTACGGTTTGCCGGTGCGATATACGTCGTCCAGCAAATCCACGAAGGGCTGACTCTCGATTTCGGGCAGGCTCTCCGTGAAGGTCTTGCCCAGGAAATCGGAGGCATTGCTGCGCCCGGTGATACGGACATACTGCTCATTCACATACACCCAGCGGTGTTCCGGTCCGGACATGAAGCCGATCGCGGCTGGCGCCTGCGCCAACAATTCTTGCAAGCGATGGCGCTCGCGCTCCGCCTCGGCGCGCAGCCGAGCTTCTCGGTCCGCAGCTTCACGCCGCAGGTGGGCCATCTTTACGTGCGCCGATACGCGGGCAATGAGTTCCCGTGCGGTGAACGGCTTCACCAGATAATCGTCCGCCCCGGACTGCAGTCCTTCCACCCGCGATTCTTCTCCGGCTCGTGCTGAGAGCAAAATGACGGGCGTGCCCCTTAAAGCCGGGTCTGTGCGAATCGCGTGCAACAACCCAAATCCGTCCCGCTCCGGCATCATGACATCGGCCAAAACCAGAGCCGGATGGAGCTTCCGGGCTGCCTCTAACGCCCGCTTGCCATTGGGTACTGAATGCACGTTGTAGTGCCGTTTCAGCAAGTGAGCGAGGTAGTCTCGCATATCAGCATTGTCGTCGGCGATGACGATCAGGTCTTTCTCTGGGTCGCTTATCCCTTGCGGCGAGTCCGCAGGACGCGCCAGGACATACGCCGGTTCGCCAGCGGCTTCGACAGATTCGAAGGATAACCAACTCTGGGCCGCATCGACGTACGCGTCGTCAAAAACCGCGCTGGAGGACTGGGTCCATTCCGCCCCAACCCTGTCCGCCGGCAGGTGAGCCGTCCCCCGTGGAACCTTGACTGTAAAAGTGCTGCCTTGGCCTAAGCCGCTTTCCATCCAGACCTCGCCACCGTGCAGCTTCACCAGCTCCTGCACCAGTGACAGTCCAATTCCTGTGCCTTCGTAAGTCCTGGCGCGCGCGTTCTCGACCCGATGAAAGCGTTCGAATACACGAGCCTGTTCTTTCTCCGCAATGCCGACCCCTGTATCCTGAACCGCCAGCTCTACCGAACCATCGACTGGCCGGAGGGATACCCGGACCTCGCCTTCAAAGGTGAATTTGAACGCGTTCGAGAGAAGGTTAAGGATGATCTTCTCCCACATTTCGCGGTCCACATACACCGGCTCACCCACGGGCTCGCATTGCACGGAAAAACTCAGGCCGGCCCTTTCCATCGCTGAGCGGAATACGCTGGCAATCTCGGTGGTGAAAGCTGCGAGATCGGTGGGTTCATAAACCGCTTGTACTCGCCCCGCTTCGATTCGTGAAAAATCGAGCAAGGTGTTGACCAGCTTCAGCAGTCGAAGCGCATTTCGTAGCGCGACCTCAAGGTGCTGGTGCTGCTCGGAAGTGAGTCGTGAACTCGGTTCTGAGGCAAGCTCTTCCAGCGGTCCGAGCATCAGTGTCAAGGGAGTCCTGAACTCGTGGCTCACGTTGCTGAAAAAGAGTGTCTTGGCGCGATCGAGTTCGGCCAATGCCTCTGCCCGGCGCCGCTCTTCTTCGTAAGTACGAGCGCCGGTTATTCCAGTCGCGATTTGTTCAGCGCTTCGTTCGAGAAACTGGCGATACGCTTGGTCAAATTCCCGTCGTGGCGAGATGCCTGCGACCAGAAAACCTGCGGGCTGGCGGTTTTCCCGCAACGCGATTGGCAGAACCACTGCTTTTTCCGGCGGAACACCCCAGGAAGTCGCCGGCACATCAGGAAAGCGGGTTGGAAGACTCTCGACCGTCTGCCCCGAAGAATTCGTCAGAGCTTCGCTGAATGGCCAAATGTTGCCAGTGCTCAAATCGACAATCGGCGGGCACATCGCAGAGCTTAGGCCACCGGCGCTGACGGTCAGACGCGCCAGACGTTCTGCCGGGTGGTACGAATACAGCGCCGCAAAGGGAACGGCCAGCGGCTCGGAAGTGAGAGTCGCGGCGGCCGCGAGCCATACGTCTTGCTCACTATGCGTCTTGGCCAGTTCCGTCGCCAGGTCCCGCAAAATGCGACGGCGGCGATCATCGAGAACACGCTCGGTTGTTTCCAGCGCAGTTACCAGCACGCCGCCTACGCTGCCGTCGTCGGCAGGCGCAGGACTGTAGGAGAAGGTGAAGTAACATTCCTCCAGATAATCATTGCGATCCAAAATGAAGAGCTGATCGGTGACCGTGAAGTCCTGGCCTCGGGCCATCACGTTGTCGAATCGAGGCCCGATGAAATCCATCGCCTCCGTGAACACCTGTCCGATGGGACTGCCCAGCGCCGCCGGGTGCTTGGTCTTGCCCAGGATCGGGCGGTACCCGTCGTTGTAAATCATCGTGTACTGGCTGCCCCAGCAAAGCAGCATGGGATAACCGGTGCCCAGCAGGATTCGGACTGCGATCCGAAGCGATTGCGGCCACTGCGAAACCGGGCCCAGCGGGTTCTGGGACCAATCGAAAGCGCGAATCAGCGCGCCCATCTCCCCCCCGCCGGAAAGCACCGAGTGGATCAAAGCCGATTCGCCAGATGGCGATTGCTTCGCAGGACGTGGATCTAAGTGGGTCACTTTCGCTTGTTTGCGAATGCTCGAAGAAGTCAATTTCGCGCCTCGATGACTGCTGGAAGCCCAGGCTGCATCATCGCTTGCTTAGATGCGTGGTATTAAGATGCCCACATCTGCAACTTTTCTGCTTTGGCACCATGTAGCAGGAAATTAGCGAGTTAGGCGTCCGCAGAGCGCGGCATTGAATCCGCTCATCCAGCCATGCTTTCAGCCCGCTCACCCCCACTGACAATAGGGCCGACGTGGATTGATTTTATCGCATTCGATTGCCAGGCTGCGCAATAGCTGATTGTGCTGCCACGTACCAATCGTTCGGCTAGCTGGCCAGCGCTTGGCCCTTGGGAATGTATCCGAGCCGGACCGCGTCCGCCGGAGTCATGAAGGTCCGCTTTCAGGTGGACGGCGAGAACCTGACCAACGTGCTCGACGTGATCGACTGTGGCGGGCTGTTTTCGGGCAATGCAATTGGGCCGGCCCGGAGCGGCATGATGCGCCTCACCATTACATTTTAGGCGTAGCGCGGCTAACGGATTTCCCCGAAGCGATCCAACCCGATTCGCAACCAGGCCGAGCAGTATGCCCTTTCTGCTCAAGCCGCCTAGCGTCGCGACATCTTCTCGAACTCGTCGGCGCCTTCTTCGGCCACGTCGTGGTCCTGCTTGGGCATTCCGCCGCTCGCCCCCACCGCTCCCACGATCTCGCCATCGGCCGTCTTTAACGGCACGCCGCCGGGGAAGGTAATGATGCCGCCGTTGCTTACCTCGATCATGTACGCCGGCGCTCCAGGCTTGGAAAGCTTGCCCAGATCGCCGGTGTTCATGTCGAAATATCGGGCCGTACGGGCCTTGCGAATTGCGATATCGATGCTCCCCAGCCACGCGCCGTCCATTCGCTCGAAAGCTTTCAGGTTCCCGCCGGCGGCGACCACGGCGATATTCATCGCCACGCGAATCTTCTGCGCCCGCCGCTTGGCGGCGGCGACCACGGCTTCTGCAAGTTCAAGAGTAACGTCGTGCATGTATGCTCCTCCTATCGTCGCAGGTCAACATCCCAACCGGGTTGCGGAGCCGCTCAGGTGGGGAAAGTCCAAGCCCTACGCGGCCATGGCATCTTCAAACCGGATCAGCACCTTGGTAATAGCCGCCTTTCCGGCGATCGAACTTCTCGTACGCGTGCGGTGCCTCCATGATAGCAATGTGATGGCTGACGATCTGGCTTGGTTTCACCCGGCGCTGGATGATCAGTGCCGCCGCCGTCGTCACGCGCAGCAGCGCGTCCGTGGGCGCCTTGAGTTTTGGATTGGGTTTGTCCTCCACAACCATCTTCCGCGGACTTTCAAATGTGACAGCCTTCATTTCCCTCTCCTGATAGTTTTGAAGCTGTGGCGAGTTGGCAAACTGACGACTTTTTCTCGTGATGGCTCCGGCGGCCACCGGGCGGCCGTTGGAAGACGAATTGCCCGCCAATTTGCGATAGCCGGGAAAGTGTAAGCCTGGCGGAAAACCCGGCACCCAAACCTCTCGTCTATTCGCCGCAAGGAGGAAAAAATGGCTGCTCATACCGGCGAACCGAGCCGCAGAGCGTCATAGAACCGATGATTGTGGCAGATCTTCCGCCGCTCACGAAGAGGCTTTGGCGGCAACGCGAATCTTAGTCTATTCGCCTCGCAGGGCGACCGCTAGCGTACGGCAAGCTCCGACACGGGCTTCGCGGCCTTATGGCCTGGCTGTGAGCCAAGCGCAACCGCGTCCAGCGCATGACGCAGATCGGCGATCAGGTCTTCGGCGTCTTCGATTCCGACGGAGTAGCGCACAAGTCCATCGCTGAAACCGGCCTGGCGGCGCTCTTCCGGCGAGAGCGATGCGTGCGTCATCGACGCCGGATGTTCAATGAGGGTCTCAACCCCACCCAAAGACACCGCCAGCGTAGCGAGCTGCACGTGGTTCATCAGAATTCGGCCAGCTTCCATCCCGCCCTTGAGCTCGAAGCTGATCATCGATCCGAAGCCCTTCATCTGACGCATGGCCAGCTCGTGTTGCGGATGTGATTCCAGGCCGACATAGCGCACCCAGCTTATCTCGGGCTGCTGCTCCAGCCAGCGGGCAACCTGCATGGCATTTTGCTGCGCCCGCTCGACGCGCACGCCCAGCGTTTTGACGCCGCGCAACACCAGAAACGCCTGATGCGGGTCCATATTGCAGCCAGTGGCGATCATCACCCGGCGAAGACACTGACAAATATCTTTCTCTTTGGCGATCAAGATGCCGCCGACGACATCAGCGTGCCCGTTGATGAACTTGGTTACGGAGTGCAGAACGATGTCGGCGCCAAGATCGAGCGGCCGCTGCAGATAGGGACTGGCGAAGGTGTTGTCGACGACCACCAGGCAGCCATGCTCGTGCGCAAGCTGAGCGATGGCGGCGATGTCGCTCAGTTGCATCGTGGGATTGGCCGGCGTTTCCAGGTAGACCAGGCGGCTGTTGGGGCGGAAGGCGGCTTTCACCTGCGCTAAATCGGAGGTATCAACATAGGTGGACTGCACGCCAAAGCGCGAAAGCTCTTTTTCCATCAGGCCACGGCTGGGGCCATAGACGGATGCCGTGCTCACCATGTGGGCGCCGCCCTCCAGAAACGCCAGATACACGGTGCATACGGCCGCCATGCCCGAGCTGGTGGCGATGCTGCCGCAACCGTTCTCCAGTTCAGCGATGCACCCCTCCAACGCACCTATGGTGGGATTGCCGAGGCGCGTGTAGATGTAGCCTTCTTCCTCGCCGGCGAACAAAGCTGCGCCATGTTCGGCATTGCGGAAAGCGAAGGTGGACGTCTGATAGATGGGGACAGTCACCGAGCCCGTGGGGTCAGGCTTCTGGCCGGCATGGATGAGTTTGCTGTTGGTTCCCAGATTTTTGGTGTTCATAGGCGAACAAATAGTATCTTCCTAGGTGATCCTATCACTCAGTGACTGTTGGCACATTGCCCCGTGACCCTGCGTCCGGCTTGTCCCTGCCGCGCGGTTGCGATACTGTGGTTCCTTTCCATCTCTTTTTCCGAGGCAGGCAATGCATACCTTGAATCACAGGCTCCGCAAGGCAGTATTGACTTGCGCTTTTCTGCTGCTTTCGTTCGCGTGCTCACTGGCGGCAGAGAACACACCGGCCCTTGCTCCCCAGTTGCGCAGCAGTATCGATGAAATCTCCCAGCAGGTGTTGCAGACCACCGGTGTGCCTTCGGCCTCGGTGGCGGTGGTGCAGGACGGCAAAATCGCCTACCTGCAAGCCTACGGCGACGCCAGGCTGAATCCTGCCGCTGCTGCCACGCCGCAAATGCTTTACAGCATCGGCTCCATCAGCAAGCAGTTCACTGCCGCCGCGGTGCTGATGCTGGCCCAGGAAGGTAAGCTCTCGCTGGACGATCACGTTGCGAAATACGTGCCCGGCCTGACCGAGGGAGACAAGATCACCATTCGCGAGCTGCTCTCGCACACTTCCGGCTATCAGGATTACTGGCCGCAGGACTACGTGCCGCCCCTGATGCTGAAGCCGACCACGGCGCAAGAGATCATGGACCGCTGGGCGCGCAAGCCGCTGGACTTCCAGCCGGGCACCAAGTGGCAATACAGCAACACCAATTACGTCATCGCCGGAATCATCGTGGAGAAGGTCTCCGGCATGCCGCTGCTAAAGTTCCTGAGCGAGCGAGTGTTCACCCCGCTGGGAATGAAGAGCGTCGCCGACACGGATCGCAAGCAGTTGCCGCCCGCCGATCCTGGCGGCTACTTTCGCTATGCCTTGGGGCCTCTGCACCCGGCTCCTAAAGAAGGACCAGGCTGGATGTTCGCCGCCGGCGAGCTGGCGATGACCGCCGGAGACCTGGCCAAGTGGGACATCTCGATGATGGACGAGACCATCCTCAAGCCCGCCTCGTATCGCGAGATGGAGAGGGAGGTGGTGTTGAAGGACGGGGTAGGAACGCGCTACGGGCTAGGGATCTTTGTCACCAGCGTGAATGGACATCGCGTGCTGGAGCACGGCGGCGAAGTCTCCGGATTCACGGCTGACAATATCGTGATGCCCGATGACAAGATCGCGGTCGTGGTGCTCACCAATCAGGACGCCTCGGAAGCGGCTTCCATGATCGGCAATCAGGTGCGGGGGCTGCTGATCAATGCCGCGAACCCGCAAGACCCGGAGCAGGACGCACTGATGCGCAAAGTCTACGATGGCCTGCAGCAGGGCAAGATCGACCGCTCCTTGTTTACCGATAACGCCAATGCGTATTTTACCGATCAGGCGTTGAAGGACTACGCGGAGAGCCTGGGACCGCTGGGGGTGCCGCCGTCGTTTAGCCATATCCGGACGTCATTGCGCGGCGGCATGACGGCACGCATTTACGAGGTGAAGTATCCGAATAAGAACCTGGCCATCATCATCTACCAGATGCCCAACGGCAAGATCGAGCAGTACCTGATCGCGGAACAGTAGTCTCGGTCCAATCATATAGAAAGAGCGGCCTTACCAGCCGCTTTTTCCACTGCTAAGCAAAATGGAGTCGTCCCCAACCTATTCCTTGGTGGCCGTGTACTTCATCGACGATCCGTGCAGTTGGTCGTCGTAGGTACAGTTCAGAGTGTTTCCATCGACCGTAGCCTTCATGACGCCGACGACCTTGTCACCCCTTTTGTTGGTTTCTTCAATGGTGTTGTTTCCAATCTTCTTCACCGAGACCGATGTGATCCCGGAATCGCCCTTCATCGGGGCTTCCGTGCCGTCTATTTTTGCTGTATAGGACTGGCCGGTCGGCGTGGTCATCGTTAACTCATACCCATGCGTGGAAACGCAATCGAAAAAGGGCTGGAACTCCCGAGCGCGATTCAAGCAGAAGCCTCCCCGCACTGCAAGTGCATCACTTCTCTGCTGGAGCTTCGGATGGCGATGCGTCGCCTTCTCCGGTTTGCAAGGCCGCAGGATTCATTTGCGTCCCGGGGTCAGGCGTGTGGGTAGCGGCGGCCCGCTGCCGGGGCGTCCGGTTCACATAGGCCGGCGTTGCGGAATTGGGATCCGTCAAGCCTCGCTGCCCTGTTGGCGTCATTTTGACCTTGGATTGCGGATCTTGAGCAGCCGCTGCGTGGCCATGGTGCGGGCCTTGGGCCGGCGCACCCGCGCTCTTCGCGCTGCTCTGTGCTTGCGCGGAAGACGTTCCCTGGTTCGGAGCATGGTTGCTGGGAGCAGTATTTTGCGCGAGGATCAATGCTGCGGTCAGAACGGCCATGGCTGCGAAATACGTAAGGGCCCTCATCACACCCTCCCTTGCCGCGCTTCCGGCCTGTCAAACTTCTTATCCTTATTTTAGATCATTCCGGCGGGAGGATGGTTTCCCCAAATTTTCCGTCGCGCTGGCGCAACTCAGCCTCAGGCGCATGGCCCTTTTTGATCTTTGCATTTGGTCATGATGGCCTGACGGAGGCGGCCGCGCAGGTCGTCCGGCAGTTCGTAGAGGTGAGAATCGCGGTAGATCTCAATGGTCATTTTGGTCGTGTTGCAAACGACGTAGCAGTTGTGGCACCACTGAAGATGGTCTTCCAATTCCGCCTTGGTTTGGGGGTCCATCGACTCATCAAGGTAGTCGGTTAGCTCCTTCAGGAAATCAGAGCAGGTCACTTTTTGCCATCTCCACCAGAGCGATTTTTGAAGTACTTGTTCAAACGTTCACGCAACTGCAGGCGGGCGCGAAGCAATCGGGACTTCACCGCCGGAATACTCAAATCCAGGGCATCCGCCGTCTCTTCGGTGGAGAGGCCCTCAACATCGCGCAGGACAAACACCGTACGAAAGCTGGGCGGCAATCCCTGAATTGTCTTGCCCAGAATCTCTCGCAGCTCGCCCTGAGTATAAAGCTGCTCCGGATTCGGCGACCAGTCCGCCACCTCGCGCGGCATGGTGTCGTCTTCGGTCTTGATGTCCTCGTCGAGCGAGACCATCCGCTCCGGACGGCGCCGGCGCAAGCGCATCAGCGCTTCATTCACCGCGATCCGCACCAGCCAGGTGTAGAACTTCGATTGCTCCTGAAAGTTGCCCAGGTTCTGATAAGCCTTCAGGAACGCATCTTGCACCACGTCTTCCGCGTCTTCGCGGTTTTGCGTGATGTGCTGGGCGATGCGGAACACATTGCGGTCATAGCGGCGCACCAACTGCTCGAAAGCGCCCATGTCACCGGCTTTGGCCGCATGGACCAGGGCCAGTTCGTCAGCAACTGGCTCTGTCACTTTTGGTTGGATGGTTCCCATGTTTATGCAGATTCAGTATTTTAGTCTGATAACGCAGTTGCCTGTCCCATTGTACCTATTCGGAACAGAACCGGGCCAACGCACGGTGCTTTTGAGTTCCGGTCGCATCTTCACGCGGCAGCGACGCTTCACTGTAGCTCCCGTTTATGATAGGACGCGCTGCCCTTTCGGATGTTACCGCCCGGAACCGATTCTGTAAACGAAGGTCGTACGTCGGGCGCGGACAATCGCGCTAAACTGCAAGAGTGATGTTTCGCCGTCGCCTTTTCGTCGTCCTTCTGGCTTGCGCGTCAGCGTTGCCCGGCCTCGGGCTGCTGGCGCAAGACCACACCTCCTCGACGCACAAAAAGAAATCCACCAGCGCGCATAAGTCCGCCGGCAGCTCGCACAAGCGCACTGCGCAGAAGCATAAGACCGTGGCATCGTCCCATCGCCGTGGCTATCACCACCGGAAAAAAGTGACCGCTGCCCGCGCGCACCGCATGAAGCGCACCTTTGTCGCTTCCAGCGACCTTCGCCCGATGGCTCGGCAACTCGTCGAGTTTCGCGCGCCCGCCGCCTACGCCGGAGTGGAAAACTACGCGCGCCTTCACGCCGGTACCGAAGCGGGCTCGCTGGCCTGGTTTGCCATTGGCTACGCTCATTATCTTGACGCGCAGTACCCCGCGGCCATTACCGCTCTGCAGAAGGCGCAGCCGCGGATCGGCGAACTTAAGGACTACGTAGCCTTCTTCATCGGCAACTCCTATGTGTTGAGCAACCAACCAGACGAGTCGTTGGTCTACCTCCGCGATTTCGGCGCCCGCTTCACCGATTCGCTCTACGACCACGACGCCATGATCTCCTACGCCAAGGCGCTGTTGGCCTTGAACCAGCCGAGCGAGGCGATTCGCCTGCTGCAGGCGCACCGCTCACCCGTTAACGTCGAGACCGAATACTACCTGGGCAAAGCTTACGTGCAGAATGGCGAAGGCCGCAGCGGGGCGGCCATCCTCCAGCACGTTTATTACGACTACCCCACCAGCTACCTCGCCGATCAGGCGCAGAACGATCTGCGAAAGATTCCGGAAGAAGAGTCGCTGCCGCCGGTGAGCTACGGCGAGCACTTGCGGCGAGCCAGCGCGCTTTACAAAGCGCGGCGCTACGGCGCCGCTGCCGATGAATATCACTACGTTGTCGATCTTGCGCCCGCCGGTGAGCGCTCGGCGGGCTTGATCCAGCTTGCCAACTCCTATATGCGCAACGGTGACACGCGGCTGGCCCACCAGGCGCTGGACCAGATTCCCGACGACAGCAGCGAAGCCAGCGCCGAGAAGTGGTATCAGCAGGCCGTGATCGCCCGCAACGCCAATGACGACGGCTCCCTCAGCAACATCCTGGAGCACATGCGGACCGTCACGCCCCACTCGCCCTGGCTGGAGCAGGCCCTGCTCATCGCCGGCAACATGTACCTGCTGCGCAAGGACTACGATCACGCTCTCGACTACTACCGCGAGATTCACCAGCGCTTCCCCACGGGAACCACCGCGGCTTACGCTCACTGGAAGGCCGCCTGGCTTACTTACCTGGAAAACCGCCACGACGAAGCCAAGAAATATTTCGAGGAGCAGATTGAGTTTTATCCCGGGACCACACAGGTTTCCAATGCCATGTACTGGCGTGGACGCCTGGCGGAGGATGATCACAATTACGGCGTGGCCCGCGCGTATTACCAGAAGCTCTCGCAGCGGTATCACAATTACTATTACGGCGTGCTGGCGCGCCGCCGCCTTCAGACCTTGCCTGCTGCGCCAGCGGTGACGGTTGCCGTGCTGCAGCACGTTCCGCCGCCGGCTGATCCCGATCCCGAATCGCAGATCACCGATCCGCCGGAAGACGATTTGCACTACAACCGCGCCAAGCTGCTGGAGAATGCCGGCATGACCGACTTGGCGGTGCGTGAACTGAAGGCCGGCAGCTCCACCGGGCCGTGCTGGGAGATGCTGGAAGTGGCCCGCATCTATACCAGCGGAGGCGAGTATTTTCGCGCGTTGCGGGCTTTGAAGCGGGCCATCAGCGGATATTTCGCCATGGACGTGAATGATCTGCCCACTCCGTACTGGCAAGGCTTATTCCCGCGTCCTTACTGGGACGCCTTACGCACGTACTCGGAGGAGAACGGGCTGGATCCGTATCTGGTGGCTTCGCTCATCCGCCAGGAATCGGAGTTCAATCCCAGCGCCATCTCGCGCGCTAACGCTTACGGGCTGATGCAGTTGCTGCCGAAGACCGGCCGAGGGGAGGCCCGCAAAGAAGGACTGCGCCACTACCGCACCGACTCGCTGCTGGACCCGACCACCAACATTGAGCTCGGCACCCGCTATTTCCGGCAGATGGTGGACGAATTCGGCGGCCACATCGAATACGCTCTCGCAGCCTATAATGCGGGCGCCGACCGGGTGGCCGACTGGCGCGCTGCCGGCAATTATCGCGACGTGGATGAGTTCGTCGAGTCGATTCCCTTCACCGAAACGCGCGAGTACGTTCAAGCCATCGTGCGCAACGCCGAGGTCTACAAGAAGGTGTACGGCACGCCATAAGCTAGCAGTCAGCACTCAGCAAACAATCGTGGAGGAAATTACTGAGTTTTGCGGAATATAGTGACGAAAGTCACGAAATTGTCATCAGGAGCCGACTTCAGTCGGCGAGGGATCTGCTTTTCCGGCGAGTGGCAAAAAGCAGATCCCTCGCGCCCAAAACCAGGGCGCTCGTGATGACAATTCAAAAACGCGACCGGTATCTGGACACAACGCCGTGTCACTATAATTTGCAATCCCCAATAAGCGTGAGAGTCACCTTTCGCTACGTCTTTTCCTTAACGTCCACGCTGGCAACCGTGTTCTCCCACTCCAACTTCAAGACCGCGGAGCTGCCGCCGGTCTTGTCGAACGAGATGGTAAAGGTCTCGAGCCCCGACGAGCGCTGCGCGACCTTCATCGGGATGCGCGCCAGGTCCTCCGCCTGGTTGTACACCGTGCCCCATTGCCCGGTTTGCTTGCTCACGACGAGCTGCCAGCGATTCGCTCCCGGCAGGGTATAAAGCGTGTAACTCCCCTTAGGAACGGTAGTACCGCCGATCTCAAGATCGACATCGGTTTTTAAGCTGGTGGCCGCATTGGCGCCGGTGCGCCAGACCCGATCGTAGGGCACCAGGCCGCCGAAGATCTTTCGGCCGCGCATCGAGGGCCGGTTGTAGTCGATGGTGACCGTTTTGCCATCGGCGAAGGTTAGCTGGGCTTGTCCCGGAGGACTGAGCAGCTGCTTCTGCTGGGCTATCGCGAACGCAGCCATAACGACTACGCATAACATAGCCAGGACCAACACCCGTCGTCTTTGCATTGCACTCTCCCTCACTCGCTGTGGTTGGTTGCCGTACCATTATTCACGCCAAAGGCAAAGCGCACAAACGCTGCCGCCGAATCCGGCGGCCTGGCTCGCGGATATTGGCCCGCAGCGCGTGGACGGGGGTTCGGCGGCTACAAGCTCGCCGCATTTTCCGCTATGCTGGGAACAGCAGCTTCTCCTGCGCGCGCTATGTCCACCAAACCGTCCGGCTCTTTCGATCGCAAGTTCGTGCCGCTGTCCACGCGCTTCGATCACGCCCTGCTCTTCGCTTCGCAGATTCATCGTGAACAGGACCGCAAAAAGAGCGGCATTCCTTACATCTCGCACCTGCTGGGCGTGACTTCCATTGTGCTCGACTATGGCGGCGACGAAGACATGGCCATCGCGGCGCTGCTGCACGATGCCGTCGAAGATCACGGCGGACGGCCAATGCTGAAGGTCATTGAGAAGATCTTTGGAGCGCGCGTGGGCAAGATCGTCGACGGCTGCACGGATTCCTACGCCGAGGACCCCAAGCAGAAAGAAAGCTGGGAGAAGCGGAAGGTCCGTTATCTGCATCGCGTCCGCCATGAGGATGCCGAGACGCGCTTCGTCTCCGCGGCCGACAAGCTGTACAACGTGCGGGCGGTTCTGCGCGATCTGCGCTACGACGGCGACCTGGCTTTCAGGCGATTTTCGGCACCGAAGGCCAAGACGCTGTGGTATTACCGGTCGCTGGTGCGGGAATATCGGCTGGGCGGCATGACCCATCGCTTGAAGCCGCTGCTGGACGACCTGGACCGCAATGTGACCGAGGTCGAGCACCTTTCCGGATTGCAGGCGGGGCCGCAGCGGGTCACCACCAAGCTGAAAGCCAAACGATAGCAGCGCTCTTGCGCGGGTCAAGCCAAGAGCAAACAGCGAAAAGCGGTGCTTAGTGTCCCGGCCCCGCGCTCTGCCCCACGATCTGGTATTCGCGCTTCTTGCCGTTGGGCAGGACCACTTGCATCTCGTTCTTCTTGTTGATCTGGTACTGCACCACGTCGCCGGCTTGCATCTCCGGCTTGGTTTCTTTCTTGCGGGCGATGGAATAGGTGCTGGTGTCGGTCTGCAACTGATAAACCACCCAATTCTTGCTCGGGTGCTTCTTGGATTTATCGGCGTAGGTGCTGTTTTCCCATTTCACAATCTTGCCTTGCTGGTAATTGTCGGCCGCCCAGGAAAATGCGGAGAGCAGCATGGTCAGCAGCAGTACGAACGCGGTTCGTTTCACAGACTTTCCTCCCTGGTGAATCGTGGATAGTGAATCGTGAATCGTCCCCAGCGGTTGCGCTGCTGCCATGGTTCTAGCGGATGGTTGGCATTCACGATCCACTGTTCACTAGAAGCTATCTCATAATGAACCCGAAGTGTAAACCTCGATTTCCCTCAGGGGCTAAAGCCCTGATTGTGTAGGCCCCTGGACGGCGCGGCTGAAGCCGCGCCCCTTCAAAAAGCTTCTAGTCACTCAAAGAACTTCGTTACGCCCTCTTCCAGCACGCAAACCTTGCGCTCGATGCGCAGGCGCTTGGCTTCAAGTTTCAACCGCTGTAAGGGCTCGTCCACCGGCTCATGGGACAAGCGGAAGGTCCCATAGTGCATGGGCACCATCCAGCGCGCGCCCAGGTCAACAAACGCCTGCAGCGCGTCTTCCGGGCTGGCGTGCACGGCGCGAAACGAATCCGGCTGATACGCGCCGATGGGCAGCAGCGCCACCTGCGGATGCAGGCGCTGGCCAATCTCGTGAAAGCCCTCGAAGTAGGCGGTGTCGCCGGCATGATAGACGGAGTGCGCGCCAGCGCGCAAAACGTATCCCCCGTAGCCGCGGTACATATCGCGGACAATGCGCGCTCCCCAATGGCGCGCCGGCACGTGCGTAATCTGAAGCTGGCCAAGCTGCAGGTCGCCCCACCAATCGAGTTCGACCGCGCGGCCATAGCCCAGGTCGCTCACCAGGTCGCGAACGTGGCGCGGCGCGACGATGATGGGCCGCTTGCCGGTCTGCCAACGCGCCAGCCGCGCAATTGCGCGCAGCGAAGGACGATGCAGGTGATCGAAATGCGCGTGCGAAACCAGCACGGCGTCGATGGGCGGCAGGTCGCGCAGCCGCAGGCCGGGCCTCCGCAGGCGCTTCAGTACGAAAATCCAGCGGGCAAAGTTGGGGTCGATCAGGATGTTCTTGCCGCCGATCTGCAGGAAGAAGCTGGCGTGCCCGATAAAGGTAATGCCCAGTTCGCCGCGCCGCACCAGCACCGGCTTGCGCGTCACTCCCGTGCGCGGCGTCATGGCAGAGGATCGCACCAGCTTGCCGAAGCGGCTGGCCTTACGACGGATTGTAGGTCCTAACATTGACTTGGTAATTACTTAGACGCTCGCGGTGTTTCCGCCGATGCGGGAACGTTCGCCAGCCATGCGGTTTTCAGCTTGCATCCTTTGGTACCGGCAATCTCCACAGGAAGAAACTGCGTCAGCTTCCTTGACCTTAGTCTCCCACTCAGCTTAAATCATACTTCCGGGAGGTTGCGCCCCGGCAGCATAGGGCGAGCGCCGCATCCCGACATCTGACAAGGAGCAGCGCATGCGCATTGCCTTCCTGGGTTTGGGCATCATGGGGCGTCCCATGGCCTCGCGGCTGGTGGCAGCCGGACACGAAGTCTCGGTGTGGAATCGTACCGCGCGCCAGCACATCGACGGAGCGGTGACAGCGGTCTCGCCCGCAGAGGCGGCCAAAGAGGCCGATGTGGCTTGGGTCTGCGTGGCCGATACCGCCGCAGTGGAGCGCGTGATCTTCGCCGATGACGGTGCGCTGCAATCGCTGCGTGAAGGCGCCATTGTGGTCGACTCCAGCACGATTTCTCCCACGGCAACCTTGAAATTCTCCCAGCGCGCCAACCAGCGGGGAGTGCACTGGGTGGATGCTCCGGTCACCGGCTCCAAGCTCGGCGCGGAAAACGGCCAGCTCATCTTTATGGTGGGCGGCGCCAACGAGCCGGTCGAATACCTTGACCCGTTGTTCAAAGCCATGGGCAAGCAGGTGATCCACATCGGCGGCACCGGCAAAGGCCAGTCCGTCAAGCTGTGCATGAACCTGATGCTGGCGCTCATCTATGAAGGCTTCGCTGAGGCCTACACGCTGGCCCAGAAGATGGGCGTCGATCCCCACAAGCTGATCGAGTTGATTCAGGCCTCGATGGTGCGCTCGGGCGCAATCGATTACAAAGCGCCTTTCGTGCTGCGCCGCGATTACTCGCCCAACTTTCCCCTGCGCCTGATGCACAAGGACATCCACCTGATGCTTGACACCGCCAAGGAGCACCGCGTCAAGCTGCCGGCGCTGGAAACGGTCGACGAGATCTACGAACTCTCCAGCGAGGAAGGCTGGGACGACCTCGATTACGCGGCAACGCTCGGCCTGCTGGAGAAGTGGGCGGGAATCAGCAACAAGGCGAAATAGCGCGATTCAATTCACCACGGAGGCACGGAGAGCACGGAGGTTTTTATTTTATTGTCTTCTCCGTGACCTCCGTGTCGGAGCCTGCCCTGAGCGCTGCCGAAGCGTGGTGAAATACTTTGCCGATGGACCTCTTCGCACTCACGCGCAAGCTGATTGACATCGAATCGACCACTGGCATGGAAGCTGCCGTCGGCGAGGCGCTCGCCCGCGAGCTAGCGCGGCTCGGCTACCGGGTCGAGCGCATGAGGGTCGAAGGCGACCGTTTCAACATCTGGGCCACGCATCCTGACCACCCCGCGCCGCAGCTTGCCTTCTCGACCCACATGGACACCGTCCCGCCCTTCATTCCATCGTCCGAAACGGCCGACCGCATTTATGGCCGCGGTTCGTGCGATGCCAAGGGCATCATCGTGGCGCAGATTGCCGCTGCGGAGAAGCTCAAGTCGGAAGGCATTCACGTTGGCTTGCTGTTTCTGGTGGGCGAGGAGCGCGACAGCCAAGGGGCGCAGACGGCCAACCAGCAGCCGCGCGGAGTGAAGTTCCTGATCAACGGCGAGCCCACCGAAAACCGGCTGGCGCTGTGCTCCAAAGGCACGCTGCGGGTGGAACTGGTGGCTCGCGGCAAGATGGCGCACTCGGCCTATCCCGAGCTGGGCGAGTCTGCGGTGGAGAAGCTGCTGGACGCGCTTGAGGCGATCCGCAAACTGAAGCTGCCTGATAATCCCAAGGCCGGCCCTTGTACGCTAAACATCGGACAGATCGAAGGCGGCCGCGCGCCGAACGTAATTCCCGATCACGCCATCGCGCATCTGTTGTTTCGCCTGGTCGGCCCGGCGGATGAGCTGCGCCGGCAGATTATGCAAGCAGCCGGCGATAAGGCAGAAGCCAACTTCATCCTGGAAATTCCCTACATTGAGCTGGGAACGATTGGCGGCATCGCGACCATGGTCGCCGCCTTCACCACCGACATCCCCGCGCTCACCAATTGGGGCAAGCCGCTGCTGATCGGGCCGGGATCGATTCATGTCGCCCACACTGAGGGCGAATACATCGAGAAGAAACAACTGCTGGAGGCGATCGATCTCTATGCGCGGATTGCGCGCGAGCTGTTGAGAGATAGCTTGGCCAAAGAAAAGCGCTCCTGATTAGAAACCGATGCGGTATTCGAGTTTCCCACTCCGGTACTGTGCGAGGGTATTCGATTTCCCTTCGCCTGCAAGATTTTGCGACTTCAGCAGTATGAATGGTCTTCCCAAAGCTGCATCGGGAGAGATTCTGTACGGCTTGACGTTGTAAGCACAATAACTTAGCAGGAGAACAAAGCAGGGAAAGCTGCTTCTCCGCTTCGGCTATCCACGTGCAGCTCAAGCTAACACCCCCTTTGCAAATCTGATTTGCTGGAGGTACGATGTGCGTTGCAGCTTCAAGCGGCTGGCGCTGAGTGCGGCAGCCCTTCTTCTCGCGTGCGGTACGGCATCAGCCGATGCCGTTTTCACGCAATCCAACACCAATTTAATTCCTTGCTCAATCTCAAATCCCTGCGGTACGGTGAGCGCTTCGCAAGGTACAGGCGTGTTTGCCGGCGACCTGATTATCACCGTGCAACTGAGCGGGCCGGCGGGCGATTTCCAACTCGACCGGTTTGGCTTCGACAGCGATCTGCCGCTGACGCTGGAATGCTTTGCCTTCACCTCCTACTGCACTATGGGCCAGTTCAACGGGGCCTCGCTTGGCGATGGCAAGCAGTTCGATGGCTTTGGGTGGTTCGATTACGACCTGGAGACGGGGCTGCATGGCGGCAGCGATTGTTGCAAGACTCTGTTCACCTTCGCCATTGGGGAAACCGGCGGAGGGACACTCACCCTCGCCGACTTGGGAGATGACTTTGCCGGACATGCCGCGAATCCCTCGGCCAGCGGCTTCATCGCAACCGAGGGCGGGCAGCAGGCACCCGAGCCCTCTTCTTTGCTGATGCTCGGCTCAGGACTTATCGCTGCGAGCGGCTTCGCGCGGAGGCGCGTTCCGCAATAGCCGACGGTGCGCGCCCACTCAGCCGGCAATAGCTGCCGGCTTTTTGTGTGGCTTTTTCTCCTCCCGCACTGGTGAATGCGCCGGGCCAGTAGCAGGGGCCGTGCTCTTTTTGCCACGCTCCTATAGATTTTTTTTGTGACAAGCCTCCGGATAGCGCAAAATAAGCAAACCCCACTATGCCAGGGAAATCGTTCGCCAAAAGATCGCCGAAACAAGTTTCCACCACCACCGCTTCCGGACATAACACCAGCCGCGGCGTCCCGCTTCCGCTGGGCGCGACGGTGCGACGCCACGGCGTGAACTTCTCCATCTTTTCCCGGTACGCCACCGCCTGTACGCTCGTTCTTTTCCAGCCGGGAGCGAAGGACCCTTACGTTGAGCTGGCGCTTGACCCGCGTTCCAATCGCACCGGACAGGTGTGGCACGTGTTCGTCGAGGGGCTGGACGCCGGGGTGCAGTACGGCTATCGCTTCGACATGCAGCCCAATCCCAATCTCCAGGTATATCGCTTCGACCCCTCGCACGTGCTGCTTGACCCTTACGCGCGGGCGCTCTCCCATGGCGGCGCGTGGGGCGAATACAAACCGGGCGCGCGTCCGTATCGCAACAGCCTGGTGGTGGAGAACCACTTTGACTGGGAGCACGACCAGCCGCTCAATATTCCGCTCGTGGACAGCATCATTTATGAAGTCCACGTCCGCAGCTTCACGCAGCATCCCTCTTCCGGAGTTGCGCATCCGGGAACTTTCGCCGGTCTTATCGAGAAGATTCCCTATCTGCAGAAGTTGGGAGTAACCGCGGTCGAACTGCTTCCCGTCAGCGAGTTCGAGGAGTCCGATACTGACCGCGTCAATCCTTTCACCGGCGAGCCGCTGCTGAACCTGTGGGGCTATCAGCCGACCGCCTTCTTTGCGCCGAACACTGCGTATTCCTTCAACCCGGGCGACGGGGAAGTCATTCGCGAGTTCAAGCACATGGTTCGCACCTTTCACCTGGCCGGCATAGAAATTATCCTTGACGTGGTGTTCAACCATACCGCCGAAGGCGATGAGCATGGTCCTACCTGGTCGTTCCGCGGCATCGATAATTCCACCTACTACATCCTGGAACCCGGCACGGGCAAGTACGTCAACTTCAGCGGCTGCGGCAACACCGTGAACTGCAACAATCCCGTGGTCCGCGATTTCATCGTCGATTGCCTGCGGTACTGGGTGATGGAGATGCATGTGGACGGCTTCCGCTTCGACCTGGCCTCCATCCTGGGACGCGGGCAAGACGGGAGCGTGCTGAAGAATCCCCCGCTGCTGGAGACTCTCGCATACGATCCCGTGCTGGCCAATGCCAAGGTCATCGCCGAGGCCTGGGATGCCGCCGGTCTGTATCAGGTCGGCTCGCTTCCCTCCTGGGGACGCTGGGCGGAGTGGAACGGCATCTTCCGCGACGACGTCCGCAAGTTCGTGAAGGGCGACGCAGGGATGACTTCCGCCTTGGCGACGCGGCTGCTGGGCAGTCCCGATCTGTACCTGAGCAGCGCGCGCGAACCTTACCACAGCATCAACTTCGTGACCTGCCACGACGGCTTCACGCTGCGCGACCTGGTTTCCTACAACGAGAAGCACAACCTGGCCAACGGCGACAACAACACCGACGGCAATAACGCTAACTACAGTTGGAATTGCGGCGTAGAAGGCCCGGCCGACGATCCCGCGATCAACGAACTGCGCCTGCGGCAGCACAAGAACTTCGCGGCAATTCTGCTGGTTTCGCACGGCGTGCCGATGATTCTGGCGGGCGACGAGATAGGGCGCACGCAGCAAGGCAACAACAACGCCTATTGCCAGGACAACGAGATCAGTTGGCTGGATTGGCGGCTGGCGGAAACGAACGCCGGCCTGCTGCGCTTCTTCCAGTTGATGATCGCCTTCCGCAAACGCTGTGCGCTGCTGCGGCGCGAGAGTTTTCACCTCAACGGCGAAGGCGGATTTCACATCACCTGGCACGGGGTGAAGCGCGTGAAACCGGATTGGGGCTACGAATCGCGAAGCGTTGCCATGCAGCTTACGCAGTTGCAACCGGGGCCCCCAGATCGCGCCGCTGGAGCCTGCCCTGAGCGAGCGCCGCGAGTCGAATGGGCGCGAGCTGGGGTGGATGACAGTGAAGGCCGCGATGATTTGCACTTCATCGCCAACGCATATTCCGGCGATCTGGAATTCGAGTTGCCGGAAATCGGCGAGCACGAGTGGTTTCGCCTGGTCGATACGGCGCAAACGTCGCCGCTGGATATCGCCGAAGAGGGACAGGAGTTTCCGCTGCTGTCGCAGGAAAGCTATCTGGTGAAGGCGCGCAGTGTGGCAATCTTCGTGAGCAAGTGACCAGGCCAGGGAGAAAAGCAGGTCCCTCGACTCGCGCCGCGACCGCGCCAGAAGCAGGTGCGGGAGAGAAATCTTCGCGGTGCTCGCTCGGGATGACACATCTATGAAACACGATCTAAGCACCAACCATCTTTGAGGGAATCATGAGCATACCTGTCATCAAGCTGAAGCATACTGATCTGGAAGTGTCCCGCTATTGTTTTGGCACTATGACGTTCGGCAAACCGCTCGATCAAGCGGGCGCTACACAACTGGTGAACCGCTGCATCGACGCGGGCATCAACTTCTTCGACACCGCCAACATGTATCAGACCGGTGTTGCCGAGACCATGCTAGGTCATGCCATCAAGAGCAAGCGCGACCGGCTGGTCGTCGCCAGCAAGGTGTTTTTCAAATTTGGAGAAGGCGCCGATCAGCAGGGGCTTTCGCGCAAGGCCATTCTGCGAGCGATCGACGAGAGCCTCGACCGGCTGGGCACGGACTATCTCGACATCTACTATTTTCACGCGCCCGATCACACAGTGCCCATTGAGGAATCGATGGAAGCAATGGAATCGCTGGTGAAGCAGGGCAAGGTGCGGTATCCTGCGACCTCGAATTACGCGGGATGGCAGGTCGTCGAGATGCTGTGGCTTGCCAAGGAGCGCGGCTGGCACCCGCCCTACATCTCGCAGCCCATGTACAACCTGCTGGCCCGCGGCATCGAGCAGGAATACCTGCCCATGTGCAAGCGGTTCGGCATCTCCAACGCGGTCTACAATCCGCTGGCGGGCGGCCTGCTTACCGGCAAGCACAAGCAGGAGAAACTCACCCCCGGCACGCGCTTCGACAATAACAAGATGTACCAGGACCGCTACTGGCACGAGCAGTACTTCCAGGCGGTCGAGCAGGTGCGCAAGATCGCGCAATCGGCGGGACGCTCGCTGGTGAGCCTGGCGCTGAACTGGCTGCTGCATCACACCCCTAGCGACTGCGTTATTCTCGGCGCCTCGAGGATGGAACAGCTCAACGAAAATCTCGCGACCATCGACGACGGGCCGCTCACGGACGACGTGCTGCAGGCTTGCGATGAGGTGTGGCGCAACCTGCGCGGACCGCTGCCTGTTTACAACCGGTAGGAAGGGATTGCCGGCGAGCGCAATGACATTTCATTGCCGCGTGAAACGTGCTCGATAGCAGTGGCGTATCGTGAAGACATGAACACGAAGTATCCGTTAGCTTCCACGGCGGCACTGATCGCTGATCCGGCGCGGGCCGCAATGCTGACAGCTCTGCTCGACGGCGGTTCGATAGCCGCCGGAGAACTGGCGCGGATTGCCGGCGTCTCCGCGCAATCCGCCAGTATGCACCTGGGGCAATTAGTAGAGGGGGGATTTCTCCTGGGGGCGCAGCGCGGCCGGCATCGCTATTACAGATTGAGCAAGCCAGAGGTCGCCCACGCCGTGGAATCACTGGGCGCGATCTCCACCCGGGAGCGGTACAAACCGCGCGGCGCCGATCAGGCGTTGTGCTACGCACGCACTTGCTATGACCACCTTGCCGGCGAGCTGGCAATTCAACTGAGGGCCGCCTTCGAACAGCACGGCTGGATTATCCCTTCTGGCGAAAGGGACTACGAGTTGACCCGAGGCGGCGAGGAATTCCTGGCGAAGTGGAAAATTGACGCCAAGGCGCTTCGGCAATCGCGCCGGAGCTTTGCTCGCCGGTGCCTCGACTGGACCGAGCGACAGGACCACCTGGCAGGCGCGCTGGGTGCTGCCATCTGCCGCAGATTTCTCGAGCTGCGCTGGACTACCCGCGACAAGTACAGCCGGGCAGTGCATGTTTCGCTGGCAGGCCGGCAACAGTTGTCGCAATCCCTCCATCTGCCCGCTCGGTAAAGCGGTCGCGGGGAGTTTGAACCAATGTCCAAGCCCACCATGCGATAAAGCTTCCAACCGAGCCAGTACAGCCCCCCTTCACTTCCCAGATTACATCCACAGTTAATTAGTAATTGAAACGTGCTCTTTCGTTTCACGCTTATGTTGGATTTATGGGAGCAAGAGAAAAAGCCGCTAGCTTTGTGCTGGACGAGGAATTCAAGAGCGTCGAACCAAAGATCCTGTACTTCGGCACGCCAGTGGCGTTGATCAGCTCGGTAAACGACGATGGCAGCCCGAACCTGGCGCCAATGTCGTCGTATTGGGTGCTGGGCTGGACGATGGTGCTGGGGATATCTCTGCAGGCACAAACCATCAATAACCTGCGGAAGCAGCCCGATTGCGTCGTCAACCTTCCCACGCCTGACCTCTGGCGTCACGTCGAACGATTGGCACCGCTGACCGGGCGCAATCCTGTGCCCGATGGCAAAGACTCACGATTTCGCTACGAGCGCGACAAGTTCGGAGCTGCGGGACTGACAGCAATTGGCAGCGAGCTCGTCAAAGCGCCACGGGTGAAGGAGTGCCCGGCGCAGTTGGAGGCGAGGGTGCAGAGGATTCACGAACTCGGCGGAGACAAACGGCTACGAAACGCCGGCGGCGCCGCTGCAGTCGAGGTTGAGGTTCTCCGCGTGCATGTGCGGAAAGATCTGGTGCTTGGGGAAAACTACATCGACCCGGGCCGATGGCAGCCGCTGATTTATAACTTCCGTCACTACTTCGGCCTTGGGACGGAGCTGGGGAAGACCTTTCGTGCAGAAGTCTGACGAGGAAGAAGCGCGTGAGCGGCGCTGGAATTTGCGAAGAGCTATGGGCCAGCGGCGCCATAAGCGGTCTAGGGCTGATCGCTGTTGGCTTGCGGTGGCTGGGGCAGCAGCGGCAAATTCAGCGTGTTCACGGCGGAAGGATCGTCGCGCAGCTTGACGTACAAATCCTGCCCGCTGGGACGCGGCACGCTCAGGGTTGAGCCGGCGAAGCCGTCCGGGACGGGAGTGCTCTGCTGGAATTGCGGGTCGGTCGCGACGGAGTCCAGCAGGTAGAGCCCCGTTCCCTGCAACGTACACGGCTGACTAGGGTCGTCAGGGCAGCGAAAACCTTGTAGCTTGGGCAGCCTCACCAAGGTGGCCAGCGGTTGCCAGTCTCCCTTGTCGCCATTGGCGCTGACCGGCCGGAAGCGCAGCGGCCCGAAAGCCGAAGGCCCGAGGTCTTTCAGCGGATTAAACGTCGCCAGCACGGTTTGCGCGTCCTGCATCATAAGCTTGCCATTAGCGACCGTGAGGAAGGCGTGGAGCGAGGCGTCCTCCGTAGCCACTTCGATTTTTTCATCGAGCGGAAATGTTGCCGGGGCCTGCGTCTTGAGGGAGAAGGAAAGCTGCGCCTGCTGCGGCAGTTCCTCCTGGCTGGCCAACTGAATGGGTGAAGGCGCTGCCGAGGCATCCGGCTGGATCGTCTTGCTGATCAGCGTCAGGCGCGGCCGCGGCGGCTGCACCGTGATTGGCAAATCCAGTACACGGCCATCTTTGAGGACCACATGCGCGGTTTGCTGGTTGCCAGGAGACATGCCGCTTACGTCCGCCGAGGCCGGGGCTGACATCTGCAGCTTGTCCAGATCGCCGGCGCGGGTGAGGCCCTCCGGCGCGAAGCGGATTCCGCCCATTTCCAGGCTCGCCACTTCATCCAGACGCGTTCCTTCTAACGTCCCCTGATGATCGCCGGCATCGAAAGCGAAGCTTTGCAGATGACCGGCCTGGGAATAACTGTGCAAGGTAACTTCGTCAGCCTGGGCCAGTCCGAACTGCTTCACCTGCATGGTCAGCGGTCCCGCCGTCGCATCTTTGAGCGAGATGTCCACCTGCAGCTTGTCCGGATCCAGAACCTTGTAGGAGGTCTTCAGCTCCTTATTTTGTTGATCTCGAACGCTCACATCATTCACGCATACCGCGGCGTCGGAGTAGAGATGCAGGGTGTCATCGCGCCCAACGATGAGCGCGCTCTGGTCCGTTGAAGCCAGCGTCCAGTTCGCCGGACGCGAGGTGCGCAAAGAGAACGTCGGACCCTGAAACGATTCGAATCCCCACTGGCCATGCAGTGTGCCGCTTATGTCCGTCCCCAGTTTTGCGAATTCGGCCGGCGTTGGCACGGCGGGCTGGGCCGTATGCCCATCGATATTTCTTCGCGGATCGCGGTCGATAACGAAGCCGCCGCGCTCCGCATCGGCCCTCATGGGAATTTCGAGGGATTCGCCCGACTTGCTCGAGAGGTGCAGCACGAAATCATGCGCCAGGCTGGTGGAGAAGACCAGCGGCGCACCTTCCACGGGAAGCACCAGAGAGGAATTCTGCAGGCAGTACATACCTTTGGCATCCACAGCGCGCAGCGGCGGCAACTGCGGCGGCTCCACGGCCGGCAAGCCAATCACCAGCACCGATTTCGGTTTCTCGAACGAAGGCGCGGTGTTGAGCTGCAGATTGAGCTGGTCCGCCACCGGCGTCGCCAGCGCGGGAATGTACTGGTACTCCGCGGTGTGGAAGCTGGTCATCAGCTTCACCACGTCCACCACGGCGCCAACGTAGGGGCTATAGTAACCGGCTCCAGCCCAGGGGGTAGCGCTCATCTGGCTGGCGATGTCAGCCGATGGGCCGTTCGCTAGCTCCGCCACCACCGACTGACTGTGCGGGTCGTCCAGCGCCAACTCCTCGCTGTTTTGCGTCAGGCAGGATGCCTGCTCGTCCAGCGGTTTCGTAAAGCAGTCGTTCGCCAATTTGATATTCAGACTGCGCGCCAGCAGCGTCGTCTCAGCTTTCAACTGCTCGGGATCGCTATTCGAAGCGTTCTTTACCGCGTTCAAATAAGCGTTCGAGCGCGAGCGGTCAAGGGCGGCGCGGTTCAAGTCCATTGCGGCGCGCACGAAAGCTCCCGGCCGGCCGCGCACGTTCGAGCGCAGCGTGCTGAAGTCGCCTCCCGTCTCTGGCGCCAGGAACATCAGCACCTGCAGCGCGCCCTTGGGAACAGTCACCATCACGCCTTCGCTGCGCACGCGCTTCTTCCAGGTTTCGATTTTGGTGAACCAATTCTCCGGCGGCGGATTCGTGGTGCCACGCAAGAAGGCAACGATGAGCAGGTAGTGAGCGCTCTGGGTCTCAGGAAACGTGGGATGTACCCAGAGCCGGTCGCCTTCCTTCAAGTTCGGCACCTCGGCGATAGGCAACTCGCGGCCAGCGCGGCTGACGCGCACTTCCACCCGCGGGCCGGGCAAGTCAAAAGCAGCCGTGCCCGCGTGGAGCAAAGTGGGCAAAGATAAAGAAGCCAGCAAGGCGAAATGCAGCAAGCGCGAACGCAACACCATAGTCACTATTCTAGAAGGAAATCGACGCCGGTTCGTTAGCCAAAAAGAGACCCTCCGGCCGCGAAAAAAGATGTGCTCGCGCCTGATGTAAGATACGATCCTCCAGCGGAGGTAGGCGCCCATTAAACGCTTGACGACATTCTCCCGGTCTACTCAGCCTGCACGCTATTGGTTTTGGCGGAGCATTCCCACCTCTTCGCTCGTGGTGTTCTCGGCCCGGCGTTTTCTGCCTGTTTTCCACGGTGGGCTTTCTGATCTTGGCGACGACAACCGATCGCCTCAGCCCATGGGAAATTCTCTGGAATGTCCTGCTATCAGGTGGCGTCGCGGTTCTGTACGCGCTGGCAGCCACAAAGCGGAAGTTTCTCATCATGCTGCTGATTTTTCTCCTGCAAGCTGCCGGATTTATCTGGCTGGGCAACTACTATGGAGACGGTTCACCTCTGACCGGCGTTCTCCGCCTGTCATCCCAAGTTCGGCTGCTGAGCTGGGGCGGAATCGCGGCTCTGGCGGCGGGTTACGTGCTCTTCATCGTGTTTTTTTCACGCGAAGGCGCGCGCTACTTTCGAGCCCATGCCGAGATCGAGCTGGCGCGCGCGCTGCACCACGCCTTAGTGCCGGAAATTCAGCGGCGGATCGGGCCTTACGAAATCTACGGCGCTTCCATCCCCATCGGCGAGGTGGGCGGCGACCTGGTTGACGTGGTTGAGCGCGGCGACGAGTGGACGGCGTACGTCGGCGACGTCTCCGGCCACGGGGTTTCGCCGGGCGTGCTTATGGCCATGTTCAAAGCCGCCGTCCGCACGCAAATTCTGGCGCACTGCGATGGCGCCAATCTGCTGCAGGGCGTTAATCAGACCCTCTACCCGCTGAAGACCAGCAACATGTTCGTGACTGCTGGCTTCCTCCACGCGCAGGCGGAGCAGTTGACGCTGCTTTTGGCCGGACATCCCCCGTTGCTGCATTTCCAGCGAAAAGCGGGCCAGGTTTTCGAATATCCGCCGCAAGATCTTCCCCTCGGCATCCTTCCGGTAGAGAGCTTCACCTCGCGAAATATTGATTGTCAGCCGGGAGACATTCTGCTGCTGCTCACCGACGGAATTACTGAGGCGAGCGCTCCGGCAGGCACAGAGCTGGGAGCGGAACCGATCAAGAGGGGACTTCGTCAATGGGCGGAACTGCCCTTGGCCGAGTTGTTTCGCAATCTTCGTCAACTGGCGCTGGACTTCGGCAAGCAACAGGACGACCAGACCATGTTGCTGGTGCGGCGGTTATAGAACATTTTCAAACTCACTGAGCTTTGCCGAATATGGCGACCAACCCACGAAATTGTCATCGCTATGAGCTGGCTTACCGGGTTGTGCTTCTTGCCTGAAGGCGCCGGAACAAGGTCATACACGATCCATCCGCCTTGACACAGTTGGGCCATTACTTTAGTCTTTTCTTTTGCTTCGAGGACGATCCCACCCCTGTGACACGGGGCGTTTTCCCTGCCTGAGTATCGCCTAATTCCAAAGGGAGACGTAGCCGACGGCGCTGCTGAGCGCTGGGACTGAGGCGAGACCTTTTTGTGTGGACGTAGTTGTGGCTGCGTCTGCGGGCAGGAGCGGTGCTGCTATGCTGATTCGGGTTCGAGAGTTAGAACTCCACAAGTTGGAGGTTGACGAAAATTATCAGCCTGGCGCTATTGAGTTCGGTCAGGAGTTTCGTCAAGTCGGCCCGCTCCACAGTCAGGGACGCGCCGAGTTGGTGGTCGAGCATCGCGGGCATCATCGGGACGTGGAGGATATCCGGCTCGTCGGCAAGGTTGAGGTGCACCTGGAGTTCAGTTGCGCTCGCTGCCTGGAACCGGTAGGCCACGAGGTGAGCCGGGATTTCGACCTGATCTACCGCCCGCTGGGCGTGGACCCGCGCGCGGACGAAGCTGCCATCAGCGAGGCCGAGACCGAAATCGGCTATTATAGTGGTGAAGGGTTGTTGCTGGAAGATGCTCTGCGCGAGCAGGTGCTGTTGGCGACGCCGGTGCGGGCCTTGTGCCGCGAAGGTTGCAAAGGGCTGTGCCCGCAGTGTGGTTGCAACCTGAATGTGGCCACATGCCACTGTGAGCCGCCTGCAAGGGAGCCTCGTTGGGAGGCCCTGAGCGGAATCAAGAAGAAGCTGCAAAGCTAGAGTTCCCGATCGTCATTTGCCGGCGATCGCGTTGCGAGGTTTTCATGCCGAATCCAAAACGCCGCCATTCCCAGGCGCGCACGTCCAAACGCCGCGCCCACGATCATCTGTCGGCGCAGTCTTTGTCCGAATGTCCCAATTGCCACGAACGCAAATTGCCGCATCGGGTGTGCCCCAAGTGTGGCTACTATAAGGGGCGCGAGGTCATCGAGCTCGAAGAGGCCAAGAGCTAGGTTGCCACCCGCAGACGCAGCGGCGATCAGGGTTCTATGCCGTCGCGAGTCTATGGTTGATCCTACTGGTCCCGCCATCTGGTGTTCCTCTGGCGGATTTGATACTTTGCCCATGACAGGCCAAGATGCCAACCGTCATTGCTGTTGACGCCATGGGCGCAGATCGCGCGCCCAAACCCGAAGTCGAAGGCGCTATCCTCGCCGCACGCTACTATGACGTCGAGGTGCTCCTTGTGGGCAAAGAGGAAGTGATTCGCGCCGAGTTGGATCTGCATCGTTTCTGGAGCCGGCTGCCTATCGACATTCTCGATGCCCGCGAAGTGATCGGCATGCAGGAGAAGGCTGCGCATGCGGTGCGCAGCAAGCGCGACTCCTCCATGCGCGTCGGTCTGCGGATGGTGCGCGACGGCAAAGCCGCCGGATTCGTCACCGCCGGCAATACCGGCGCGGCCATGGCCACCGCCAAGATGGTGCTAGGCGGCATCCCCGGCGTCGATCGTCCGGCCCTTGCTGCGGTCTTTCCTACGGCGCAAGGCACAGCGACGATTCTCATTGACGTCGGCGCCAACGTCGATTCCAAGCCGCAAAATCTGCAGCAGTTCGCCATCATGGGCGATGTCTACTTTCGCACGATTTTTGCCGGCCGCTTTCCCACTGCCGACCATCCGCGCGTGGGGGTGCTCTCCATCGGAGAGGAAGAAAGCAAGGGCAACGATCTCACGCGTGAAGCCTATAAGCTGATCAAAGACCTGCCGCTGAATTTCGTCGGCAATGTCGAGGGCCGCGACCTTTATAACGGCAAGGCCGACGTCCTGGTGTGCGATGGCTTCGTGGGCAATGTGGCGCTGAAGATTTCCGAAGGCATGGTGGAGACGGTGCGCTTTTTGCTGAAACAGTCGCTGCAGGCCACCATCACCAGCCAGGTAGGATTTCTGCTTTCCCGCCGGGCCTTCGCCGATTTCAAGAAGCGCCTCGATTACTCGGAATACGGCGGCGCCCCACTGCTGGGCATAAAAGGCGTGTGCATCGTCACCCACGGCTCGTCGAATGCCAATGCTATTAAAAATGCCGTGCGGGTGGCCGTGGAATTCGCCAACAGCAGCCTGAATCGCACCATCGCAGAACGCATCGCCGAAGCCAGTCGAAACCTGAATCACCACGCGGCTGAATCGGCGGGCCAGGAGCCAATGGGGACGGGATTGATGTGAACGAGCTTCTAGCTGTCAGCTCTTAGCTTTTAGTTTTGACAACCCGCGGCGATCTGAGTTTGCTTGTATCACCTGCGGTGGCGAGTCTTACTAAGGAAGGTTTGATCAAAGAGCTGAAAGCTACGAGCTAAGCGCTAAAAGCTAGAGGCCAACACTCCTCAACCTTCATGACCACACACTCTATTTCCACTGCGTTTCTCTTTCCCGGACAGGGCTCGCAATCGGTTGGCATGGGCAAGGAGTTGGCCGCCCTGTATCCGGTGGCGCGCGAAGCCTTTGACGAAGCCGACGTGGCTTTGGGTTACAAGCTTTCGCAGCTCTGCTTCGAAGGCCCGGAAGATCAACTCAAGCTGACCGAAATCACGCAGCCGGCCATTCTTACAGTTTCGCTCGCAGCCTGGCGAGTGGTGCAGTCTAAGGGCATCACGCCGGCATACGTTGCGGGACACAGCCTGGGCGAATATTCGGCGCATGTCGCGGCGGGAACGCTCTCCTTCGCCGATGCCGTACGCACCGTGCGCAACCGAGGAAAATACATGCAGCAAGCTGTGCCTGTGGGCGTCGGCGCAATGGCTGCGGTGCTGATGCTGGCTTCTGAGAAGGTGCAGCAGGTTTGCGAAGAAGCTGCGCAAGGGGAAGAAGTTTGCTGCGCCGCCAACCTCAACTCGCCTGATCAGGTTGTGATTTCCGGCAGCAAAGCCGCAGTGGAACGCGCGGCGGAATTGGCGAAGCAGCGCGGCGCCAAACGCGCGATCATGTTGCCGGTCAGCGCGCCCTTCCATTGCCCTCTGATGCAGCCGGCGCAGGATTGTCTCGCCAAAGACCTTGCCGCGCTGACGTTTCACACGCCGGAGATCCCGGTGATGTGCAATGTCGACGCAACCCTGGTGACTACCGCCGAGCAGGCCCGCGAGGCTCTCATTCGCCAGGTCACCGGCGCGGTGCAGTGGGAGAAGTCAATGCGCGCGCTGCTGGCCCTGGGAGTCGAGAATTTTGTTGAAGTCGGCCCGGGAAAAGTGCTCTGTGGGTTGATGAAGCAGATCGACAAATCACGGACTTGCTTCAATGTGGAAGACGAAGCCTCACTGCAGAAAACCGTCGATCACTTCAGCCCCGCCTCGCCCCAGCCAGATTAAAGTTATTCCGCACGCAAGGCATCCATGGGATCGACCGCCGCAGCCCGGCGCGCGGGCAACCACCCTGCTACTGCGGCGCAAACTGCGAGCGCCAGCGCAGCGACCGCAAGCGCCATCGGGCTAAAGGCGCGCACGCCGTAGAGTTGGGATGTCATTAAGCGTCCCGCAGCTAGAGACAGCGGAATGCCAATGGCAAGCCCAATAACGGCCTGTACCATCGCGCCGCGCATCACCATCTGGACGACCTGGCTTCGTCCCGCACCCAGCGCCATGCGAATTCCGATCTCATTCCGCCGCCGCTCCACGTTGTAAGCCGCCACGCCGTACACCCCAACTGCCGCCAGCAGCAGCGCCACCAATCCAAACAGAGACATCAAGCGGACGATCATCTCCGTCTGCGCAAGTCTGTCGCTGACCTGCTCCGCCAGCGGCGCGAAGCGTATGACCGGCAAATCGGGATTGATGCGCCCCAGCGCCTGCCGCACTTGCGCCTCCAGATTTGGCGCTGGACCTGAGGTGCGCAACTCGATATCGTTCAGGTAGAGCGAGCGCAGCTCCGACTTGCGCTCATCAGGATCCGTGCGCGGGACAATCTGTGTAGCAGGAACGAAGTACATGGGGTGCATCTTCTCGGTCGGGCTCCAGTACTGCGCGTCTTCCGTGACGCCCACAATTTCGTAACTTCCGGCATACTTCGGGTCCCAGTCTCCGAAATGGCTGCCGATGGGATTCTTGCCTTCGAGATATTTCTTCACGAAGGTTTCATTCACCACCGCCACCAGTTGCGAAGAGGCTGTATCTTGCTCGGTAATCGGTCGGCCTTGCACGATGCGGGTCCCAATCGTATCGAAATAGCCCGGCCCAACACGGTCATACACGCCATGGTCATTGTCGCCGGGAGGCCGGCCCTGGATGTACACAGTTCCACTCCAGTGAAGGCCCATGGGAATGGTTTGCGAATAACTCACACTCTCAACCCCGGGGATTTGCTGCAAATCAGTGCGAATCTGCTCGTACAGCGGCATGAGCTGTTCGGGCTTGTAACCGGCCGTCAGCGGATTGAACTCGACAATGTAACGTCCGGCAGTTTCAAAGCCGAAGTGCTGGTGTTGCATGTTGCGCAAGCTCTGGATCACCAGTCCGGCGGCGCAAAGCAGCGTCAGCGAAAATGCAGCCTGCAGGACGACCAGTGACTTCTGGGTCCGCGAAGCTCCGCCGCTGATACTGCGGCTGGCGCTGCGCAGCGCGTCGATGGGATCGCTGCGCGAGGTGAGCCAGGCAGGAACAAGTCCAAAGAGCAGCCCGGTCAGCAGCGTCACAGCAAAGGCGAAGATGAGCACCTGCCACGAAAGCGAAATGTCAAAGGGCACAGAATCAACGCCCAGCGCCATCAGCAGCATCGCACGGCTTGCGGCGGAGGCCACGCCTAAGCTCACTACGCCACCGACGGCGGCCAGCAGCAGACTCTCGGTCAAAGCCTGCCGCATGAGCCGCCCGCGCGATGCGCCCAGCGCCGTCCGCACGGAAAGCTCCTGCTTACGCAACATCGCCCGCGCCAGCATGAGATTGGCGAGGTTGGCGCAGGCGATCAGCAACACGAAGCCGGTGACCCACAGCAGCAGCTTAAGGCTGTCCTCATACTGTTCTCGCATTACCTGCACGCCGGCCCCACCTGGCGTCAGACGCAATACCTGCTGCAACACCTCCTGCCGTCCTTTGTCGGTAACCGTTGTTCCCGGCCGCAGCAACAATTGGCGAAGCTCTGTCGTCAACTGCGCTTCCACGGTTTTCGGATTTGCGCCTGGCGCCAACCGGCCGGTAGAGTTCAGCCAATGCTCATCTTCGCGCTTCAGCAGGGAGTTCGCGCCTTCCAATAGCGGCTCCGTCGAGAGCGGCAGCCACAGCTCGGTTGGCTTGCCGCTCAGCCGATCGCCAAAGAAGCCCGGCGGCGCGATGCCGATCACCGTGACGGCCTTGCCGTTGATGGCAAAACTGGCGCCTGCCACCGAAGGATCGCTGCCATACTTGTCCTTCCAAGCGCCATAGCTCATCACGGCCACGGGCGGAGCGCCTTCGCGATCGTCGTCCTGCGTCATCATCCGCCCGGCATAGGCCGAGAGGCCGAACATCGCAAAGTAATTTCCCGAAACATACTCGCTGACGCGCGCCTCCGCCGGCTGATTGCTGCCGATACGGCGAACGCCCGCCTCTCCCCGGCCGGCCTGAAAAGCTGCCAATTGCACAAAGGCGGGCGTGGAATCGCGAAAATGTTTGTACATGCCGTAGCTGAACAGCGCCCAACTGTCCTCCAGCCCGTCGTTGACGCAGCACATTTCCGAGTCGCCCAGGCGCCATAGCTCGCCCGGCTCGGTCACCGGCAGCGATTTCATCATTACCGCGTGTACCAGAGTGAAAACCGCGGTATTGGCGCCAATGCCAAGCGCCAGTGTCAGGATGGCCGTCACAGCAAATCCCGGCGCCTTGCGCAGTTGGCGGAGGGCGTATTTCAGGTCTTGCAGGAGCGAGTACATGGCGGCCTCCGGGCGCGGTTCGTCCGCTTCTTAGGTTGCAACCCTGTGCCCAGATTTGTAAGTGAGGGCCGCTCGTGAAGTCAAAGAGATACTACTGGTTAGGCATTGCTGCAGGCGCTGGTATGTCCAAATTCGCGCATAGTCTGTCCAACTCTGGACATGGGCGACCCAAAGCCGCGGCAGTTCACCCCTCGTATACCACTCTTCCCGCGACGATTGTCATCACCGCGCGCCCGGTGAAACTCCAGCCGTCGAACGGCGTGTTCCTCGATTTCGAGCGCGACTGCGAGGCGTCGAAGGTCCACTGCTTCGCGGGATCGAAGATGGTCACGTCGGCATGCGCGCCTTTGGCGAGCGTGCCCCGGCCGGTCAGCCCGAAGACCCTTGCCGGATTCGTCGAGAGCAGTTCCACGATGCGCCCGAGCGGCAGCTTGAAATGATGGTGCAACACCGTCAGGGTGACGGGAAGAGCCGTTTCCAGACCGGCGACGCCGAAGGCGGCGCGCTCGAATTCCACCTGCTTCTCGTGGAAGGCGTGGGGCGCGTGGTCGGTGGCAATGACCTCGATGGTCCCGTCGAGGATGCCCTCGATCAGCGCCGCGCGATCGGCCTCCGAGCGCAGCGGCGGGTTCATCTTGCAGTGGGTATCAAACTCGCCGACGTACTCGTCGATCAGCGTCAAGTGATGCGGTGTGACTTCTGCGGTGACGTTGAGTTTCGCCTTCTTGGCGCCGCGCACGGCTTCCAGTGCCTCGCGGGTGGAGAGATGGGCAACATGCAGATGTCCCCCGGTCTCGCGCGCCAGCGCAAGGTCACGTTCCACGATGCTGGATTCGGAGGAATTCGTCATGCCGTGTACGCCCAGGCGAAACGAAGTTGCGCCGTAATTCATCGAGCAGCCGACGTTCATGCGAGTGTCTTCCGCGTGCTGCACCACCGGCATCTCGAGCCTGGCCGCCTGCCGCAACGCGTCCCGCATCACCTCGTCTTCGAGGATCGGCTTGCCATCGTCGCTGAATGCGACGGCTCCGGCTTTTTTCAGAGCGGCAAAGTTTGTAAGCTGCTCGCCGGCGCTGTCCATAGTTGCGGCCGCGATAGGGAAGACGTTGACCAGCGCCCCGCGCTCCGGCGACTGCATCCAGCGGGTGATTTCAACCGAGTCGTTTACCGGCACCGTGTTGGGCATGGCGCATACGGAAGTGAATCCACCGGCAGCCGCTGCGGCGGTGCCTGTCGCGATCGTCTCCTTGTGCGGCTGCCCGGGCTCGCGCAGGTGAACATGCAGATCGATCAAGCCTGGCGCAACCATGGCGCCGCGCGCGTTCAGCGTCTGCTGCGCCTGGCCGCGCAGCTTGCCTGGTGGCGCGATCGCCGCCACCCGTCCGTCGCGCAGCAGCACATCCATTTCATCATCAATACCGTTCGCTGGGTCGATCAGGTGTCCGCCCTGGATCAGTAGGGATTCCATGCCTACTTCGCTCCCATCACCATGGCCAGAATCGCCATGCGCGTCTTCACGCCATTGCGCACTTGTTCGTGGATCACCGATTGCCGCCCGTCAGCCACGTCGCTCGCCAGTTCCATGCCGCGAATCACCGGGCCGGGATGCATCACGATGGCATCCGGTTTCGCCAGCATCATGCGTTGCGGCGTCACCTGGTAATGCGCAACATAATCTTCCACGCTGTGATGCCGGCCCAGCAGCCGCTCTTTCTGGACGCGCAGCGCCATCACCACATCGGCGCCCTGCAAGGCCGCATTTAGATCGTGACTCACGGTGACTCCCGGTGCCAGTTTGGCCGCGACCTCCGGCACGAAATCGGGCGGCCCGCAGAAGATGACCTCTGCGCCGAAGCGCGAGAGCAATTCGGCATTGGAGCGCGCCACCCGGCTGTGATAAACGTCGCCCACGATCACCACGCGCAATCCCCGCAGCTGCTTCTTGTGATTCAGGATGGTCAGCGCGTCCAGCAGCGCCTGCGAGGGGTGCTGATGCATTCCGTCGCCGGCGTTCACCACCGGAACCGACATGTAACGCGCCAGCAGGTGCGCCGAGCCGCTATTGGGATGCCGCATGACGATCACGTCGGCGCCGATGCACTGCACTGTCCAGCCGGTGTCGATGAGCGATTCGCCTTTTTCGATGCTGGAGGAAGTTGCTGTAACCAGCGTAGTCACCGCGCCCAGAGCCTTGGCCGCAAACTCGAACGAAGCGCGAGTACGTGTCGACGCCTCGTAGAACAGCAGCACCACCCGCTTGCCATGGAGCAAGCGCGAAGGCCGGTCCGGATTCATGCGGCGGGCCAACGCCAGGATGGCTTCAATCTGCGGGGTCGTAAGCTGGTTAATGCTTAGCAGTGCTCCCAGTGGCTTCATGGTTCTTGCGGCGCCTGCTCCATCAGCAGTACCTTGTCGGCGTCGTCGCTCTCCTGCAGTTTCACTTCGATGTGCTCGTGACGGGTGGTCTGGATTCGGCGTCCGACAAAGCTGGCCTCGATGGGCAGCTCGCGATGCCCGCGGTCGATGAGCACGCAAAGCTGGATGCGCCGCGGACGGCCGTGATCGAAGAGGGCGTCGAGCGCAGCGCGGGCCGTGCGGCCGGTGTAGAGAACGTCATCCACCAGCACAATGTCCCGGTCGCGAATGTCGAATTCCATCGTGCTCTTTCTCACTTCGGGATGCGAGCCAACGGTGGAGAGATCGTCACGATAAAGGGTGATGTCGAGCGTGCCCACCGGTACCTGGGTTTTTTCGATGCGCCCCAGTATCTTGGCCAGCCGGTGCGCCAGGGGCACGCCTCGCCGCATGATCCCGACCAATCCCAGGTTGGCGACCCCGTTGTTCTTCTCCACAATCTCGTGCGCCAGCCGCACCAGCGTCCGTTCGATCTCTGAGCCGGAGAGGAGTTGCGCCTTCTCGCGCAAATTGGGAGGCTGCGTGGAGACCTTGCTCATGTCGCTCGAATGATAAGCAATCGGCAAGCACAGAGCAACTAGCAGCTAGCAATTAGCAAGTAGCAACTGGCCAGGAGCCGCCAGCCTCACGTAATGCTGATTCTCAGATTACGAATCGCGGCATGCGTGGCGATGTGCGTCATTCCAAGAGACCGAGAATTGTAGGTTCGCGGCCCTCAACTCGGGAGTTCCGGGCTTGTGCCCGCAGCTAGTTGCTAATTGCTAGTTACTAACTGCTTACCGGAACTCGCGTCTTCTGCCAAACATCGATGCTCCCAGCGCGCCGCCGGCGCCGGTAAAGATCACGAAGGCGGCGGCCATGATAAGCAGGAACAGGACGATCAAGGTAGCGGCGCCCTGCGGCGTGTTCATCCATTCGAGCATGCGCTGCATCATTTCCTGCACCTTGGGGTCTGGATTCCTCGCCATCTGTTTCTGCATCTGCTCTTCCATGGCCTGGCGAAATCCGCCCGAGGCGCGAAGTGCCACAAAGGAGGTCGTGGACAACACCGCATTCACCACAAAGGCGAAGACCCCAGCCAGCGCCCCGAGCTTCATGCCCATGCCCGGCGTGATCACAGTGTCAGGCACGCGCTTCTGGTAGAGGGAGACGGAAAGTGCGCCGGCGCCCAGCATCCACAGGCAGCAGCCGAGGGAGACGACGGGAACGGCCGTCAGAACTGCGGCGCCCACTCCGCAAAGCAAGGCCCCACGCCAAGCCAAATCCCACCGGATCGCGGCCGGTCGAGGCGGGTAGCCCAGAGTCCCGAACCCGCCTGCCGGCGACGCGCTCGGATAGTAGCTCGGGGCGCCCTGCGTCCACTCCGCCGGCGACGCAGAAGCAGGCGGCGGAGTCACGACCACATTGCCTGAGCCCTCGGGAGCGGCGGACGGCTCGGCTGGGGCAGCGCCCTCCGGCGGTATGACACGGATTTGCGGCGCGCCGCAGTGCGGACAGAAGGCGACGCCCTCTGGAATCTCGGCCTGACAACGATAGCAGCGATGTTCCACGTGCCGAACCTTACAGGAAGCGACGAGCAATTCGCAACCTGCCCTGCGAGTATTCCATGGATTCCAAGGCCGGCGCATCCCAACAGGCCGTGAAATGCCGCCAATTCGCCGTCGGCCAGTTTACGATGGAGCTGAAGGCGATATGCGGTGAACGGGAGAGAACTAAACCCGCCCGAAATGCGTATTCATTGACAGGGGACGAGAAGCGGAGTAACCCTTGCTTTGTCCGCGGAGCTATTTTCGACGGAGGACCATCATGAACAACCTGGCTACCAGGCGGCTCTTGGCCATCGTACTGGCGGGCGCGGCATTATTGCTGACCGGCTGCAGTGTCAGCGTCAACGATAAAGACAAAAAGAACGAGAAGGTGGATATTCAGACGCCGTTTGCCAATCTGAAGGTCGACAGCAGCAAAAAAGCAGCCGATAATGGCATCCCGGTCTATCCCGGGGCCCACCTGCGTCCGGCTGACAACGGCGACAACCACTCGGCTAACATTGACATTTCCGCCATCGGCTTCGGCCTGAAGGTAATCGCCGCCGAATACGAGAGCAACGATTCTCCGGAAAAGGTGAAGGCGTTCTACGAAGACAAGATGAAGACCTTCGGTCCCATCCTGGTGTGCAATGGCCACAGCGGGGGCTCGGACGTGCACATTTCCAAGCATGGGGATCAGGACAAGAAGCTCGACTGCTCCGACAGCCACGGCAACGGTTGGGAGATCAAGACCGGCACCAGCGACGATGAGCGGCTGGTCTCGATTGAACCGAACGGATCCGGCACGCGCTTTGGGACCGTGCTGATTCAGGCCCATGGGAAACAGGAAACCCTGTAGTGGCCGCTCAGCCGCCGATGATTTGTGAGGAGACAATTTCGCCCGCCAGGCGAGCCATCTCCGGCTCATCGCCGAAGCCTTTTAACCAGGTGATCTCCGGCTCGCGGCGAAACCACGTCATCTGCCGCTTGGCGTAATTGCGATGCCCTTGTTGGGCGGCAGCAATTGCCTGCTCTAGAGTCAATTCTCCCTGCAGGTACTGTCGCGCCTGGCGATACCCCAGCGAATCCAGCGGCGTCACGGGCGATTGCCTCAGCACCGAGCCCAGCGAATCCAGTGGCCTGACGAATGATTCGTTCAAAACCGAGCCGCTGGAGCAATCCTTCTCAGTGCCCGAGGCCTGTCCTGAGCGTAGCCGAAGGGTGCTCTCGGTGGTGAATGACAGGCTCCCGTATCGCTCGAGCAGCGACCGCGTTTCCTCAACCAGTCCGTCGGCAAACATCTGCCGCGCCCGCTGATTGATCCGCTCATATAGCTTTTCGCGCGGCGGATTCAGCCCAATCCTCAGAATGCGAAAGCCCCGCAGCGGATCGCGCCCCCGTCGCTGCCATAGCTCGCTCATGCGAGCGCGCGAGGCAAGGCAGACTTCGATAGCGCGAATCAGCTTGGGCGCGTCATTGGCATGGATGTTAGCGGCAGCGGCAGGATCAAGCCGGGCCAGCACGCGATGCAGGTATGGCGAGCCTCGCTCCGCCACACGCTCGCGCAAGCGCCGGCGCAGCGGCTCAGAGCGTTGTGGGCCGGGAAAGAGGCCCTCCAGCAGAGCGCGAAGATACAAGCCGGTGCCGCCGACTACGATGGGCAATTTGGCCCGGCCCGTGATGTCTTTGATCGCAGCCCGCGCTTGCCGAGAATATTCACCCGCGGTAAAAGGCTCATCGGGATCCGCAATGTCGATCAGGTGATGCGGGACGGCTGCGCGCTGTTTGAGCGTGGGCTTGGCAGTGCCGATCTCGAAATGGCGATATAAGGCAACGGAGTCGCAACTGACGATTTCGCCGCAGAACCTTGTCGCCAGCTCGACCGCCAGCGCCGATTTTCCCGAGGCCGTTGGCCCCACAAGAGCCAGCAGAAGCGGTTCGGATTGCGAAACCGAAGTCATCGCGCCGGTGGGACGGTCATCGCGCGCCCCAGGGAATGTGTTTGCCGAAGCGTAGAAATGCCAGCGCCAGAATGAACAGCGCGATGGCCAGCAAGCCAATCACTTTGTAGCGCTCGCGCGCGCGGCGGCGCGCGGCCAGTTCAACTTCGCGAGGTTGCGGGCGAAGAGAATCGGCGCGATGCTGCGATCCAGTCACAAGCCAATTCTACGCGCCGGCTAATTGCTAATTGCTTGCTTTAGTTCAGATCGCCCTTGGCTGGGTTGTAGTAGAAATGGAAACGCAGCGCGATGTAAGGCCCGTGAAACTCGCCGGGCAGAGGCGCAAACGGAACGGAGGCGGTAATTCCGGCCCAGGCAGCGCGGTCTAACGAAACGTCACCTGACGGCCCGACAATCTTCATCCCTGCCACCTTGCCGTCTTTCAAAATGACGAACTCGATGGAAACCTTGCCCCGTTTCATCAACGGGGGACGTGCTTCTTCCGGGATCACGGCATACCAGTTCATGCGCACGGCCTGCAGAACGCGCGCCAGGTAAGGACCAAAATCCACGCCTTGGGTGTCGGTGAGCACTTCCAGATTGCCAAGGTTGCGGGCCCTGGTCCCGCCCGGGCCAACGCCGTAGTCACCGCCCGTGCCATACCTGCCCGAGCTGCGATGCGCGGCCACGGCGCGCTCCGCCTGCTGAATCGAAGCTCCAGGCGACATCATTCCCGCCAGATTGGCAGGAAATTTCGGCGTATTCGACTGCGGCATCGCTAGCTGAGGATTTACCTGAGGAAAAGGCGGAGCGATCTGCGCCATCTGCTGGCCCTGAGCTTGGTTTTGCTGCGGCGCGGATTGCGCTGGCTGTGCTGGCGGCGTCATCTGCGCCTCGCGTCCCGGCGGTGCAGGAATTCCCGGCGAACCGGCGCGCTTCAGTTCTTCCAGGGTTTTCTTGTCCAGCTTTGGCAGATGGCGAGTTTCTGCAATGCGGTTTTTGTCGGATAAGACGTTCGTCCTGGGCGCGACCTTTGGCTCTTTCTGCAGATCCGGCGGCAGATCCAGGAATGTCGTCGCCTGGTTCCGCATGAGGTCAGCCGGCGAGATCAGCACCACGCCCTTGATGCCGGGAAAGATCTTGGGAGAAAACACCAGCAAGAGCACCACCATCAGGTGGACGACCACCGAGATCCAGGCCGCTTCCCGCCGCCGCGAGCACTCCAGTTCGTCTTCCAGCTGAAGCAACAGGTGCGGCGTTAGATCGGTCTCGCCCAGCGCGGCGCCTTCCCAAAGCGCAAGCTGCTCGCCTTCTCGCGTCGGGAGCTGGGCTGGTCTTTCTGGCGGTGTAAGGATTGAAGCCATCCCTCTGGATCAAGCACGCGCGGAATTCAAATACATTAGACGCCCCTCGACCCGGTGGAAGCAAAGAGCTTCCTGAGGACGGCGCACAGTAGTAACCTTGGGCGCAACGACAGGTGCTACTAGTTATTTTCGCATAGCGGACTCCTAAAGTCATTCTGCCGGAGACCGTCGAGAGTTCCCGGGAATCTTCGGTAAACTGTGCACTATGAAGGCTGTCATTGTCGGCACCGCGGGCCACATCGATCACGGCAAGAGCGCCCTGGTGCGCGCACTGACGGGGACCGACCCTGACCGCCTGGCGGAGGAGAAGCGGCGCGGCATCACCATTGATCTGGGCTTCGCTCATCTCGACCTGACCGACAGAACCGGCGCTCCCATCAGGATCGGCTTCGTCGATGTCCCCGGTCACGAGCGTTTTGTGCGCAACATGCTGGCCGGCGTCGGCGGCATCGACCTGGCCCTGCTGGTGGTGGCAGCCGACGAGTCCATCAAGCCGCAAACCCGCGAGCACTTTGACATCTGCCGCCTGCTGGGCCTCGAGCGCGGAATAACCGTCCTGACGAAATCCGATCTGGTCGATGCCGAGACGCTGGAAGTGGTGAAGATGGAAGTCGCCGAGTTCCTCAAGGGCTCGTTTCTCGATCCCGCGATTTGTCCCATGATCGCGGTGAGCTCCCGCACTGGCGCTGGCCTCGATGAGCTGCGCGGCCAACTGGCGCGGCTGGCGGCGGAAATTCCCGGCAAGGACTCCAGTGCAGCCTTCCGGCTGCCGATCGATCGCGTCTTCACCATGAAAGGCTTTGGCACGGTGGTGACCGGAACGCTGATCTCCGGCGCGGTGCACAAGGAACAGGAGCTGCAAGTGCATCCCAGCGGAAGGCGGCTGCGGGTGCGGGGCGTGGAGGTGCACGGCGCCGCAGCGGATAAGGCCATCGCCGGACAGCGCACCGCGCTGAACCTGGCCAGCGTCGAGACTAGCGAACTGGAGCGCGGCATGATGCTGACTCCTGCGGCGATGTTTCGCCCCACCCAGCGCCTCAGCGTCTGGATCGATCTTCTGCGCTCAGCCAAGCCGCTCAGCGACCGCGCTCGCGTGCATTTCCATTCCTTTACGGCGGAGACAATCGCCGAGGTGAAGCTGCTCGAAGCCAAACCGTTGCAGCCGGGCCAATCTGCATTGGCGCGCCTGAAGCTGGACTCACCTCTGCTGCTGTTGCCGGGCGACCGTTTCATCCTCCGGCAATTCTCGCCTGTCATCACCATCGGCGGCGGCAGAGTGCTGGACGCGGCGGAGCCGCCTCGGCGCACAAAGGCGGAAGAGCGATTGGGTTTCCTGCGGGCAGTCGCAAATGGAAGTCCCGAAGAAGCGTTCGTGGCGCGAATCGCGCGTCGCGGAGTGGATGGGCTCTCGCTCTCCGATGCTATCGCCGAGACCGGCTGGCTGCCTTCGCGGCGAGAGCGGGTTGCGGCAGAGCTGGCCAACTCAGGCCGGCTGGTGCGCTTCGAAGATTGGCTGCTGTCGTCGCCGGTGGTGCAATCTCTGCGAGAGCAAATGCTGGCCAAAGTTGAGCAGTTCCATAAGGCCAATCCGCTGGTGGAGGGAATCAGCCGGGAGGAGCTGCGCGAGTCGCTGGGCTTGCGCGAGCCAGTCTTTCGCGGCGTCCTTGATGCGCTGCTGCGCGAAAAGAAGCTCCAGCTTAGCGGCGATGCGGTGGCGGCTGCGGGAAAAGGTGTCGTGCTGCGTGACGAGGAGGCGGAAGCGAAGACACAAATCGAGCGGGCCTTCGCCCAGGCGGGACTGAAAGTACCTTTGCTGAAAGAAGTGTTGGCTTCGCTGCCGGTGGATCGGGCGCGGGCGCAGAAAATCGTCACCCTTCTGCTGCGCGAGCGCGTGCTGGTAAAGCTTTCCGAGGAACTGGTATTCCATCGCGACGCGCTGGAAGCGCTGCGCCGGCAAATTGCAGCGCAGAAGGCGAAGACCCCGCGGATCAACGTCGGCACCTTCAAGGACCTCTTTGGCATCACGCGCAAATATGCCATTCCGCTGCTGGAATACCTTGATCGCGAGCACGTCACGCGTCGCGTCGGCGACGAACGGGAAATTCTGGGAGAGCAAGCGAACGTGAGGACGGCAAACATCCCAGCGCGAAAGATCCCCCATTTTTGAGAGAGCCCTTGCCGCCATCGCCAGAGCACGGAAACTTCCCTTGGCCCCGCTAGTAGCGCATGTTACTGTGCGGTTACTTTCGTAACACAGACATGTCCTTTTTCGGCCATATGTAGCGGGGGAGCCCTCTATATTGGCCAAGCACATGGTGGGCAGAAGAGGGGCCGTATCAGGCGACCCTCGCCATAGCAGCCACATCGTGTCCGGACAGTCTAAAAAAACCGAGGGGCCATCTTCATGATTCGTAAGCGGCTCATCCGCTGTGCCGTATCCACCGGTTTTTGGGCTTTAATCCTCCTAGCCGGTATGTCGTCATTCGCGACTGCGCAGACTCCGCTAGCCGAGTGGAAGTTCAATGAAGGCTCCGGGAACGAAGCGTTCGATTCCTTTGGTCAGGGATACGCAGCACGGTTGTCGAATGGCGTTCGCTGGGTCGCTAGTAAGGGCGGCTGGGCAGTCTCCGCAGACGCCGACAGCCGGGGAACCGTTTCGATCCCACCGATCGACCTCAGTAGTACTCGTACGGTGACTCTTGCCTTTTGGGTGAAGCGAAACTACGCAACGGATGACGGAGGAGTCCTACTAGAATCAGGACGCGACACACTCCTCAGGTGCCGAAGCCTCGAGTGGCGAAGGAAAAGAAGAACTCGATTGATGCGGAACCGTCCTTACCCAGCAGGCATCGCTTTGAAGGTGCCGGATTGGCAAACGGTATCACCTGCTCTAACCACGCTTCTAACGGTTGGATGCCGGACGAAGTTCGATTGCAGCCCTTGGCTCTAAATGCCGCTCTGCGACAAAACCGCTTCGGCCGCAGCGCAAGGCGCGGGAGACCTAGGAGCAGAGCCGGAGGTTCAAAATACAAGAGCGAAAATCCTAAGGAGACAGCCATGAAAATCATAGTCATCGGGAATCATCGCCTTGCGGCGGAAGCTATTGTAAAGGGACGGGGAATGGCATCATCAGATGTCGAGTGCCCCAGGTCTGGCGATTTTCCAGACCTGGGTACTCGCGCGGTGTCCCGGCCCGAATTCGGGCACCCAAGTGGAGGCGATGCGAATTAATTGCTAGTTGCTAATTGCTGTTTCCTAGTACGAATACCCGTCCGGCTGAGCTACGGCGCCAACTTCGATTTTGGTGTCGACGTAGTCCCGTCCCGCCGCAACTGCCTTCTTGTCCAGCTCCAGCAGCCTGGGATTCTTCACCATTTCTTCCAGCACTAAAACCGCCGACTCCGCAGGAAGGCACTCGGTCTCTTCCAGCAACGCCCCCAGCATCACCACATTGGCCACCTTTGCCGAGCCCAGGCCGTCGGCGATCTCCGACGCGGGCACGCAAACCACGCGGGCTTGCGGCGCGCTGAAGCCTTCCGGCAGCTTGGTGTTGTTGTACAGAATCATTCCGCCGGAGGCGACCGTCGAGGCGAACTTGTGCAGCGACAGTTCATTCATCGCAATCAGCACGTCCGGCTGCGAGATCAGCGGCGAGCCGATGCGGTCGTGCGACAGAATGACGTGGCAGTGGGCGCTGCCGCTGCGCATCTCCGGGCCGTACGACGGCAGCCAGCTAACTTCCATCTGCTCGCGCAGGCCCATCTCGGCCAGCAGTTGTCCCATCAGCAGGATGCCCTGCCCGCCGAAGCCGGCCATCTTGACCATCAACTGGCGAGTGTGATGATGCTGCTTCACCTCAGGCTCCGCCGCGCCTTCTTCCACCCCCAAAGCTTCGGCAATCGTCTTTTGCGGCACCACCGCGTCCACCGGCAGGTCGGGCTTGCGATCGCGGAAGACGCCCAGAGGAAACGCCTTCATCAGCGTCTCGCCCACCCAGTTGCGCGCCACTACCGGGTCCATCTTCAGGATGGTGGGGCAGGGCGAGAGAAATTCCACCAGCGAGAAGCCATCGCCTCTCTTCTGGATTTCCAGAGCTTTCTTCACCGCCTTTTTGGCCTTCATGATGTTCTTCATGTCGCTGAGGGCGACGCGCTCGAGGTAGGTCGGCGTCTCCAGGCCGGCGAGCAGTTCGCAGACGTGGATCGGCAGTCCCTCGTTATGGGAGCGGCGTCCCCAGGGCGAGGTCGTGCTCTTCTGGCCGACTAGCGTGGTCGGCGCCATTTGCCCGCCGGTCATGCCGTAAATCGAGTTATTGATGAAGAAGACGGTGATGTTTTCGCCGCGGTTGGCGGCGTGAATGATCTCCGCGGTCCCGATGGCCGCCAGATCGCCGTCGCCCTGATAGGAAATCACGATGGAGTGAGGATTGGCGCGCTTGAGCGCGGTGGCCGCCGCAGGAGCGCGGCCATGCGCCGCCTGCACATTGCCGATGTCGAAATAGTAATAGGCGAAGACCGAGCAACCGACGGGGCTGACCAGGATGGCGCGGTCGGTGACCCCGAGTTCGGTGAGCGCCTCGGCAATCAGCTTGTGAACGACGCCGTGTCCGCAACCCGGGCAGTAGTGCGTCTGGTGCTGCAACTCCCCTTTGCGCTCGTAGTGATCATAAAATGCCGGCGATTTTTGATGTATTACCTGATAGCCTTCCACAATTCTCTCCTCACACCTGAGGTGTGCCGCCCCTGAAGGGGCTCGCAATCCAAAATCTCATCTACCCAGCGCTGAAGCGCTGGGCTACCCTATCTCGTCCCGCAAAGCGGGACTCAGACATGGGCTGCCATTCGCGCGAAAACCTGCGCCGTGATCTCATCTGCCATGGGCACGTTGCCGCCGACTCGTCCGTAATATTCCACGGGAATGCTGCCGTTCAGGGCCAACTTGACGTCCTCGACCATCATGCCCGTGCTCAACTCCACGGTCAGCACCCGCTTGACGTGCTTGGCCGTCTCGCACAGCTCGCGCGAGGGGAATGGCCACAGCGTGATAGGCCGGAACAGGCCGGCTTTCACGTCTTGCGCCCGCAACTGATCGACGGCCGAGCGCAGCACGCGTGAGACGATGCCGAAGCCGACCAGCAAGATCTCGGCATCCTCGGTCTGGTAATTCTCGTAACGGCTTTCCAGCTCCTGCGCAAGCTGATATTTCGCCTCCAGCTTGCGCACATGGGCTTCCAGCGCATCCGGCTCCAGCACAATGGAGCTGAGTAGGTTTTTCCTGGTCTCCTGCGTACCCTTTACCGCCCAGTCCTTCTCGGGAAGAGGCACATCGCGCAGCTTGATTTCCAGCGGCTCCATCATCTGCCCGACATAGCCGTCGGTCATGATGACGACCGGATTGCGGTAGCGGTCGGCGAGTTCGAAGGCCAGCACCGTGAGATCGAACATCTCCTGCACTGAGGCCGGCGCCAGCACCAGATTGCGATAGCAACCGTGGCCGCCGCCCTTCACGATGGCAAAATAGTCGCTCTGCTCAGGCGCGATGTTGCCCAAACCTGGTCCGCCGCGCACCACGTCGACGATGACGCCCGGCAACTCCGCGCCCGCCATGTAGGAGATGCCTTCCTGCATCAGGCTCAAGCCCGGGCCGGAGGAGGCGCTCATCACGCGCTGGCCGGCGGCAGATGCGCCATAGACCATGTTGATCGCCGAGACTTCGCTTTCCGCCTGCAAGAAAGTGCCTCCGACTTCAGGTATGAGCAGGGAAGCATATTCCGCGATCTCGCTGGCCGGGGTGATGGGGTAGCCGTAATAGGCGCGGCAGCCGGCCAGCGCGGCGCCCTTCACGATGGCAACGTTTCCTTTACAGAGCTGCCGCATGGGCTACCTCCTGCTTGGGCGGAACGGGAGCCGTGGTTTTTGGCGGCGGAGTCTGGCGTTCCACGGTGATGGCGCCGGGCTCAGGGCAGCAGTAGTAACAAGCGCCGCAACCGGTGCAATCTTCCCCGGTATAGTGCGCCGGATGCACGCCGTAGCGATTGAGCTCGGGCGCCAGTTCTAAACATTCTGGTGGACACGACTCCACACACAAGCCGCATCCCTTGCATTCTTCCGTCTCGATGATGACATTACCGCGCGGTTGCGATGACATTCTTCCCTCGCACTTCTACGTCGTAAGCATTGCGTTGAAACCAGCGTTGTTGTTCACAGTAGTTGTAAAGCTCGTCACGAAACTTGGGATGGGCGATCTGAATCAGGGCGATGGCGCGCTGGCGGATCGTCCGGCCATGCAGATAGGCGACGCCGTACTCGGTGACCACGTAATGCACATCGGCGCGAGTGGTCAGTACGCCGGCGCCGCGAGCTAACTGCGGCACGATTCGCGATACGGTGCCGCCTTTCGCGGTGGACGGGAGCGCGATGACCGGCTTGCCCTGTTTGGAGCGTGACGCCCCGCGAATGAAATCGAGCTGCCCGCCGAAACCGCTGAAGAACTGCGTTCCCACCGATTCGGCGCAGACCTGTCCGGTCAGGTCGATCTCGATGGCCGAATTGATGGCCACCATGCGATCGTTGGCGGCGATGCGGAACGGATCGTTGGTATAGGCCGAGGGATGGAATTCGAAAATGGGGTTTTCGTCGAGGAAGTCGAACAGCCTGCGAGTGCCCAGTACGAAGCTGACAATGACCTTGCGCGGCTTCACGTTCTTGCGGCGCCCGTTAATCACCCCGGCGTCGATCAGGGCGACGATGCTGTCGGAGATCATCTCGCTGTGGACGCCGAGATCTTTGCGGTCCATCAAGTTCAGCAGAATCGCGTCGGGAATGGCACCGATCCCAAGTTGCAGGCAGGCTCCGTCTTCGATTAGCGAAGCCGCGTGGGCGCCGATTTGTTCGTGCACGGGATTGTGGGCCACTTCCTTGAGTTCGCACAGGGGGCGCGACTGCTCGACAATGCGGTCAATTTCGCTGACATGAATGAAGCTGTCGCCGTAGGTGCGGGGCATCTGGGCATTGATCTGCGCCACCACGGCGCGGGCATACTTGGCCGCGGTGAGGGTGATCTCCACCCCGACCCCGAAGCTGCAGTAGCCATGCGGATCGGGCGGCGAAACCTGGATCAGAGCAACATCGATCGGCATCTCGCCGCTTTCAAACAAAGCTTCTACTTCGCAGAGGAAAATCGGCGTGTAGTCGGCGCGGCCGTCTTTCACCGCTTCGCGAACATTGCCTCCGACAAACAGCGCGTTGTGGCGAAAATGGTCCGCCATCTCCGGCGCGCAATAGGGCGAAGTGCCGTGGGTGAGCAGATGCACCACCTCGACGTCCTTAACGAAGGGCGCACGTCCCATCAAGGCTTCCACCAACGCCTCGGGTTCGGCGCAGCCGGGGTGGATGTACACCCGCATACCGGATTGCACGCAGCTCAGAGCTTGGCGGGCGGTCATCAGTTTGCTGCGGTATTCGTCAATCCAGGACATTGCAGAAGAACCCTTTCTAAGCCGATACCACCTCAGGTTTTACCGAATAGCCGGCCAGGGCGCGTTCATGCCCCAGCGCGGCATAGTAAATTGCCAGATGGAAAAACTGATTCAGCATCTCCAACAGTTGCTGCTCGCCGAAGATCTCCGCCGGATGCTCCAGTTCGGCGTTCTTTTGCAAGTAGTCGCACAGGTTCTCGCGCACCAGGCAGATCATCCAGACTACCTGGCTGACGGGCACGCCCTGGGCGGCGCGCTCAGCGCCGATCTCCAGATAGCGGCTCTCGATGTCGGCCTCGGTCTTGCCCATCAGCCAGGTTCCAAGATAACGATAGACCTCATAAACCTTTTCGGTGAGGTCGCGGTCAGGCACGTTGGCGTAGGCCGAACACTTCGTGCATTCCCGATAGCGTTGCAGCAGGCTGCGAGCCAGCCCGTCGGAATGGTTCTCGATTAGCTTTACCAAACGGTATGCGAGCAACATGGCCCACCTCCTACCCTCGGCCTGGGCTGCAGAAAAGGCAGGGGTGCAGCCAAATGGCTCCGGGCCCTCACACTCTTACCCTAAAGTGTCGCCTGTGGACGGGCCGGCTGGCCGTGACTGGAATCACGTGCAAAAGTGACGAGGGTCACGGGAGGGGCCGCTATTCGCTATTCGCCTGATGCTTTTGGCCTTTGATCTTTGTCCTGGTTCTTTGGCTCGTGTCTCTTAGCCCGCATTTCAAAGATCCATTGACGAAGCCGATCACTGGAGGGCAGTCTGGTAAGGGCTAAAACGAAACGCGAAGAGCGAAGAGCGAAAGTCGGTCTTCCTGACATTTGTCACCCGCGGCGGCTGACAATCGGCACTACTGCCGGTTCCCGGCATGACCGAACATCGCTCCTGTGCTCGAAGAAAAGCCGAGCACAGGAGCGAACGATGTCTACTGCAAGCTCACACATCCCCATCCCAAGCCGAGATTTGCCGGTGGCTGCGCTCGCCGGGATGCCTGGCCGGACGCAGTCGGCGCTGCCGGCTGCCGTGGCCACGACCCGCAACCTGAAGAAGAGCTACGGCAACGTTGTGGCTCTCCACGATCTCAACCTGGAAGTTCGCTCCGGCGAACTACTGGCGCTGCTCGGGCCTAACGGCGCGGGGAAGACCACGCTGGTGCGCGTGCTGCTGGGCGTGGCTCGGCCCGAGGCGGGCAGCGTCTCCGTTTTCGGCGCCGATCCCTACCTGGGCCACGTGCAGGCGCGCACGGGAGCCATGCTGCAGATCGGACGCGTGCCGGAGACGCTGAAGGTCCGCGAACATATCGACCTGTTCTCCTCCTATTATCCTCGTCCGCTGCCGTTGGACGAGACGCTGGAGATCGCCGGCCTGACGGAGATCCGGAACCGTCCCTATGGCGAGTTGTCGGGCGGCCAGAAGCAGCGCGTGCTATTCGGCATCGCCATCTGCGGCAATCCCGATCTGCTGTTTCTCGACGAACCGACGGTCGGGCTGGACGTGGAAGCTCGCCGCCTGATGTGGACCCAGATTCGCGCGCTGATCGCACGGGGCAACACCGTGCTGCTCACCACGCACTACCTGAACGAGGCTGACGCGCTGGCCGATCGCATCCTGGTGCTGAACCAGGGAGCGATCATCGCCGAGGGGACGCCGGCCGAGATCAAGACGCGTGCCATGGGCAAGCAGGTCCGCTGCACCAGCCGCTTGATGCTAGAAGAGATCCGGCAGATTCCCGGCGTGCTGAGCGTGAAGGCCGACCGCAACGCCTTCGAGCTGCAGGTGAATGCCGCCGAGCCGGTGGTGCGCGAGCTATTACAGCGCGACAGTTGGCTGGCCGATCTGGAAGTGACCAATGCCGGGCTGGAAGAGGCGTTTCTGGCGTTGACCCAGAACCACAACGACCGAAAGAAGGAGAACTGAAATGGCCGCTGCCACTTTTCCTGCTGCTCTGGCGCTTGTGCGGCGGTCGCCCGCACAGACGCTGACGCTTTACGCCAAAGAAGCCAAATACGAGCTGCTGAAGAACCTGCGGATTCCGGTGTACGCCATCTCCACGGTGGCGTTTCCGCTGATGTTCTATGTGCTGTTCGGCATCGTGCTGGGGCACGGCAATCCCGTCAATCGCAACCAGACGGCCAGCTACATGCTGGCGACCATGGGATGCTTCGGTGTGATGGCCGCATCGCTGTTCGGCTTCGGCGTAAGCCTCGCTATGGAACGCGGCCAGGGCTGGCTGCAGGTGAAGCGCGCCTCGCCCATGCCGGTGAGCGCGTACTTCCTGGCGAAGCTGTTTGCCGCCGTCGTGTTCAGCACGGTCATCATGTTGCTGCTGCTCGCCGTGGGCTTCATGTTTGGCGGCGTGCAAATGCCGCTGGCAACGGCGGCAAGGCTGCTCGGAATCCTGGTCGCTGGATCAATTCCCTTCAGCGCGATGGGGCTGGCCATTGGCTACTTCGCCAAGCCCAACTCCGCACCGGCGGTGGTGAACCTGATTTATCTTCCCATGTCGTTTTGCTCGGGATTGTGGATTCCGTTGTTCCTTCTGCCGCACGGATTGCAGGTGGCGGCGGAATTTCTGCCGCCGTTTCATTTGGCCCAGCTTGCCTTGAACTCGGTTGGCCTGGCAGCGCATCCCACTCCGGCCTGGGGACACGTGCAGGCACTGATCGCTTTCACACTGATCTGTCTTGGTCTGGCGGCATGGGGCTATCGCAGAGATGAAGGCAAGACGTATGGGTGACGAGCAGTTGCCAGTTGTCAGTTGTCAGTTGCCAGTTGTCAGTTGTCAGTTGTCAGTTAAAACCAGCCGGCAATAGCTAGAGCTTGTTTCAAAAATAGTGTTTTGAAAGGGCACGGCTTCAGCCGTGCCGTTCCGAGCCGCATAAAAGCCGGGCTTTAGCCCCTGAGGGGACGAGTCCCTCACTATAAGGCGATTTTTGAAACACGCTCTAGGAGTCTAAAAGGAGGTCGTCAATGTCCAGCAAAACCGCGCAATGGATCCTGTGGGCGATTACGATGGCCATCTTTTCAACTTTAGCGCTGGGCCGTCATTTTGACGCGCTGGCCATTGCGATCGTCGTTTCGTCGTTGGTGTGGCGCAAAGTCGCATCGCGCGCCGCTTCCACGAGGCGTGGATAGTCTCGGGTGATCCGTCGATCGACCGACGATCCACGACTCACGATCCGCGATCCGCGATCCACGATCGATTCGCCAGCGGCTATAGTTAAAGGTCAGTCATGGCTTGGCTACAAAAAATCTGGAACAGAATTTACCCCTCCACCGACGAGCACAAGTGGATGCCGGTGCTGTGGCTGCCGTTCATGGTCTGGTTCTTCATCGACCCGATCTGGTGGAAGCACCCGACGCCGCTGCTGGTGATTGGCAACACACTTTACGGGCTGATTTTTATCTGGCTGTATCTGTACTCGTTCTCGCATCGGGATCCGAACCGGCTTTACGCCATCCTCGCCATGATCGCGATGGCGGCGGCATTGATACCTTTCCACCATACCGGCGTAGGTTGCCTGCTGATCTATGCCATCGCCGCCGGCGGCTTCACCACCAGCCGAAAGCGCGTGCTTACGTTGATGGCCGTTGCCCTTGCTCTCCTCGCGCTCTGGGTGCTTCATCTCCGCTTGCCGATTGCCTTCTGGGGATCGATGCTTCTGCTGATCGTTCTGATCGGCTTCGGAAATCATTTTGGCGCGATGGCGCATTGCGCCGCGGAAAAACTGCGCCGCGCCGATGCCGAAATCGAACACTTTGCCAAAGTCGCCGAGCGCGAGCGCATTGCGCGCGATCTCCACGACCTGCTGGGACACACGCTGTCGCTGATTACCTTGAAGGCGGAGCTGGCGCGCAAGCTGGTGGACCGCGACCCGCAGCAGGCCAAGCAGGAGATGCTGGACGTGGAACGGACCTCGCGCGCGGCGCTGGCCGATGTGCGCGAGGCGATTAGCGGCTACCGCGGCCAAGGGCTGGCGGCGGAGGTGGTCCGCGCCCGCAAGACGCTGGAGACTGCAGGCATCATTGCTCAGTTGGACATGGCCGAGTTGCCGCTGACTCCGGCGCAGGAGACGGTGCTGGCGCTGGCATTACGCGAAGCCATCACCAATGTTGTGCGCCACGCCCAGGCGCAACAATGCAGCCTTCGGCTGAGCCGCGAGTGTGATCTCTGCATGCTGGAAATCGCGGACAACGGGCGCGGCGCCGAGGCTCCGGAAGGCAACGGATTGCGCGGCATGCGGGAACGCCTGGAGGCGATCGGCGGCTCGCTCGAGCGCGAGTCTCAGGCTGGAACCCGCCTGGTCATCCGCTTACCACTCTCCCACTCACTCGCGCCAACCACCGCCCCAGAACCAGCAAACGCGACCGGCTCCGGGGACCACGGCCCAACTGGCGCGCTGGGGACCCCGCTGGCCTCCGCCCCCTCGCCTCTGCGAAACTGAGAGCATGACCAGCCCCCGGCGCGAAAAGATCCGCGTCATCCTTGCCGAAGACCAGACCATGGTGCTGGGTGCGCTGGCCGCGCTGCTCGAAATGGAAGAAGACATCGTGGTGATCGCTCGCGCCCGCACCGGCGATGAAGCCTTGCGCCTCGTGCAGGAGATGCGGCCCGATGTCCTCATCACCGACATTGAGATGCCCACGCTCACCGGCCTGGAGGTTGCCGCCGAGCTGAAGCGGCGGAGCGTCGCTGTGCGCGTCATTATCCTGACGACCTTCGCCCGTGCGGGATATTTGCGGCGCGCGCTGGAATCCGGCGCCTCCGGCTATCTCCTTAAGGACATGCCCGCCGAACAGCTCGCCGATGCCGTGCGCCGCGTCGATCGCGGGCTGCGCGTCATCGATCCCCAACTCGCTGCCGAAGCCTGGAGCGACGAACCCGATCCCCTGACCGACCGCGAGCGCCAGGTGCTGCGACTGGCCGGCGAAGGCATAACCACGCTGGATATTGCCAACGAGTTGAACCTGTCGGAAGGGACAGTCCGCAATTACTTATCGGAGGCGATCAGCAAGCTGGGCGCCGCTAACCGCGTAGAGGCAGCCCGGATCGCACGGGCCAAGGGGTGGCTCTAACTCACACTCCCGTTGCCACCGATTGGGCTGCCTCGACCGGCTCCAGGTAGGCGGTGAAGTGCCGCAGGAAGGGCGCTTCGTAGGTCAGCCGCAGGCCGCGAATTTGCTCCCGGCGGCGCCAGACCTCCAGGATCACCTCAATCACATAATCGATGTGGCTTTGCGTGTAGACGCGGCGCGGAATCGCCAGCCGCACCAGGTCCATCTTGGCGGCTGCGCCAAACATCAGCGTGCCGATTTCCACCGTGCGAATGCCGCCCTCGAGATACAACTCCGCCGCCAGCGCCACGCCGGGGAACTGGTCCAGCGGAATGTGCGGCAAAAATGCGCGCGCGTCTAGATAAATCGCATGACCGCCCGGCGGCTGGACGATGGGCACGCCCTGGTTGCTGATATGGTTGCCAAGATAAGCCGTCGAGGCGATGCGGTAGCGCAGGTAATCTTCTTCCAGCGACTCCTGCACGCCGACGGCAATGGCTTCCAGATCGCGGCCGGCAAGGCCACCGTACGTCGGATAGCCCTCGGTCAGGATCAGCAGGTCCTTTTCCTGCGCGGCCAAGATGCCGTCGTTTGTGCACAGGAAGCCGCCGATGTTGGCCATGCCGTCCTTTTTCGCCGACATGGTGCAGCCACCGCCCAGCGCGAACATCTCCTGCGCAATCTGCTTGGGTGTCTTGTTGGCGTAGCCTTCCTCGCGCAGCTTGATGAAGTAGGCGTTCTCGGCAAAGCGGCAGGCGTCAAAGTACATCGGGATACGATGCTTACGGCATACCGCGCTCACCGCGCGCGCGTTCTCCATCGAGACGGGCTGGCCTCCGCCGGAGTTGTTCGTGATGGTCAGCATCACCAGCGGAATGCGCTCGCGGCCCACGCGCGCGATTAACTCCTCCAGCGCGGCGACATCCATGTTGCCCTTGAAGGGATGCCACTTGGCCGGCTCGCGCGCCTCGGCGATGGGCAAATCCACCGCCTCCGCCCCCACGAATTCGATGTTGGCACGCGTGGTGTCGAAATGCGTGTTGTTGGGGATGACGTCGCCCTTCTTGCAAGCTACGCTGAACAGGATGCGCTCGGCCGCGCGTCCCTGGTGCGTGGGGATCACGTGCTGATAGCCGAAGATGTCCTGAATAGAAGTGCGGAAGTGGTTGAAGCTGCGGCTGCCGGCATAGCTCTCGTCGCCGCGCATCACCGCGGCCCATTGCTCGGTCGACATGGCGCCCGTGCCGGAATCGGTCAGCAGGTCGATAAGCACATCGTCGGCGGGAAGCAGAAACAGGTTGTAGTGCGCGGCGTGCAGCAGCGCTTCACGCTCCTGGCGGGTGGTCCAGCGGATGGGCTCGACGCTCTTGATGCGAAACGGCTCGATGATGGTCTGGCTTGGCATGGAGGTTCCTCGTGTGCAGACTCCATGCTGCCGCGTTGCGACCGGCGGCGCAGTGATGGGGGTCACAGGGATTCCGCTTTTCGCTCTTCGCTGTTCGCTCAGAGCAAAATAGGCGCCGGCAAGGTTAAGCGCCGCTCTGGCGAAAAGCGAAAGCGATCTAGTCGCGCTGACGCCGAGCCGCGCCATTGGCCAGCTCATTCGCCTGGTGGTTCCGTTCGCGGGGGATATGAGCGATGGAGAATTCCACGCTGCGGGCCAGCTTGCGGCAGGTCCAGTTCAAGGAATAGAGGCGGGAGCTGCGGCAGTCGTACTCGCCGGTCATCTGCTTGACCATAACTTCGGAGTCGGAAAAGACGTGCAGCGCGCGGGCGTTGACCTCGATGGCGTGTTGCAGGGCTTCCATCAGGGCGACGTACTCGGCGACGTTGTTGTCCTGATGCCCGATCCACTTGGCGATGCGGGTGGTTTCGCCATCCGGCCCCTCGATGACGACCCCAATGCCCGAGGGCCCCGGGTTCCCGTGCGATCCGCCATCTACATACGCAACCAGGTCCGACATTCCACTCCTAATACTCCAAGATGAGGCACAAGCGCAGCTCCGTCAAGAAACCAACTTGGTTCCTCACAATTCCTACCAGCGCGCCGCTACATTTCTGTGAAAAAGATGTGAAAGGACGTTTGAAATTTTCTGGGGCGTTGCAGAACTTCTCTGAATTGTTCTGTTTAAGGGGAAAGTTTCGCACATTAAAAATAAGTCGCGTTTGCACCAACCTTGGGCGTTGACAATTTTCATTCTTCGTTTAGGATCACTTTCGTCGACGGCAGAAAAGGGCAGGCAACGAATAGTAGCCAGTCCGAAGTAAGCCGAGCGATTGGCCTCCTGAGGCGACTCGGTGGGGGCCGCCAGACCCGAAAAAACCGACTGCGCTGCGAGGTGTCAGCCGGGGTTTGGGACCGCGAAAGCGGTGATCGCGTCAAAGGCTGTGACGGTGCATGCCTCCACGCCGCGGACTCTCTCGCAAGAGCTAACGGCTAGAGCATAACCAAGGTCACAGCCTTTTCCTTTTTCCCTGGTCCCCCCCTCAACTCTTCTGTTGTGAACTGCTGCTGCGCGGAGCGGTTCGTCAATCCAGTAATAGGCTTTCACTACATCCTGGGCACAGTGATAGTAAATCGTTCCATTCCAGAAGGTGGGCGTGGCGTAGATGTTGTCGAATTCCTGAGTGCCGGTCTGCAATGACGTGGTCCGTCAACTGATACTGGCCCATGTTGTCGCGATTCATCACAAACATACGGCCGTCTTTTCCGCCTCCGATCAACTCGTGCGGATAAGGAGAAGAGTTGTCCGGCATGATGAGGGGCGAGCCGCTGCCGAAATCGGCGTCATTGTCGCGCAGATAGCTCTCGTTGGAGGGCTTGAAGTATCTATCTGTTGCTCGAAAGTGTTGAAGTACGGGGAACTAGGACTATTTTTGCGAGGACAGGATAGCGGTCGAGATAATTGCGTCAGATGAAATGGTGTTTTTCACTTGCTTTCCTATTGAAACTCCAGGCGAGGAAGAGGCAGCTTGACGGCGTACTTCAGGAGCCCTGGGCAGGTTGGAGTATTGGCATCAAATCTAGCCGATAAAAGCTAAACTTAGCCAACCTTAATTCTTGAAATGTAGTAGTTCGCCGGGAAGGCGTGGTGATTTAATATTCGGCGGCAGCGCCTCTTTGAAATTGATCTTTGTGCGATTGAACAACCGCATCTCCGTCCCTCCGTTTTCCCACCCCTTGTTGCCCTCCCGCCGCACCTTGAGGGAGAATCCAGCAGAGGGGCCGGGGTCACCGCTTTTCCATTCTTCCAGCGCCGCTTGCAACTGCTCACTCAACACCTCTGAAGGCAGCAGGCAGAGAATCCAGTCGTACCCGGCGTCGATCACGTAAGCCCCCTCGTCGACACCAGGGATGGCGTCCTTTACCGTGGCGCCGTAAGCTCGCGCTATTTCCGCGGTTTGGTCATCAGACTTGTAATCAATGACGAGTACCTGATCACACACGCGCAGCGACTCCAGCGACCGCGTGAGGTGTGCCGCCTCGCTGTTTGCAAATATGATGGCGGTGATTTTGGGCACAATTTCGATGCCAGAGACGACTTTCACTAACATAAGAGCGCGGAGGCCGCCGATCAGGATGTCCGGCACCGTAAGCGGGAGACTCAATTGATCGCAATCGCTACGACGGACACGGGATCGCCTTTGAAGCAGCGAATTCGCGGCTCCGCAAAGGACGCCTGCGCGTCTCCCGGCTCAACTACAACGCCTTCCATGCGTTCCAGAAAAGCACTGACACCATCAGCCAACCGGCGGTGGCAATCAACAGGGCCGCCCCAGATGGCAGTTCGGGGAGAAGTTTCCAAGCCAGGAGGGCGAACGCCATCAACCCGAACGAGCCTATGGCCGCGCCCGCTGCATCTACGGCTGCAGCCTTTCGGCCGCGCACCGTGCCGTGGGCTCCAGCTTTATGCTTCTTTCGCTTTTCATGGTCCTCAATCAGCCATGCGGTGGCTGGAAAAATTGCAGGGAAGGCCAGGAAGAGCCCGCCAATGGCGGGTCCAAAGTCTTTGGCGATGATTCCCGCAAGGGCGGTGACAGCCCCTCCAAATGCGAAGCGTGAAAGATATTCGTACCAGCGGGTGCGAGAGAATGCGGAAAAGTTGACGGCGATTCTCATCGGAGGAGCACCCACCACAAGCCAAATGCAGAAGCTCCCCAGAGCAAAAGCGCCAACACGCTGACTCGCAATGCCGACCAGCGGGCCAGCAGGAGACACCGGCTGACGACGACAGCGTAGGCCAGGAAGGCAATCGCGCCCAAAACCATGGAACGCATTTCGAGCGCTGCATAGGCACTCCCGTCTTTTTTCAAGGTGAGGACGATTGTAGCGAGAGCGACAGACGGTGCCGCTCCAAACAAGCCGGCGAAGCTCTTGGGCTTCAGCATGTCGCCGATAACCGCAAACAAACAGACGAAAGTTCCACCAATAATCACGCGTATTAGGGTTTCGATCAGCATCGCAGCGATTCCAAGGTTTCGTTGGTTATCTAGCCACAACGACAAGGGCCTGCAACGTTGCGAGTCGAGACGGAGCCGTGCTGGAAAAGATCGTCGAAGACTAACGCCGCCTCCTCCAGATGGAGATGCGAAGTGGGCGGGGAGAGATGGGTCACGGGGTTGCCCAAAAGGACAGGAAGAGCATCGCTTGCCGCATCTTGCCAATCGCCTGCGGGACATCTTTGCTTCGCGGCTTGGAATCTCATCTTTCGTGAAACGAAAGGCAGGGCCAGGCATTAGGAGTGGCGATTCGCACTCTTAAGCTTGTAATCGTGTCTGCCGCGCTCTGGGTTCTCTTCGTCGGCAATCTGCGACGAGATGAACTGATCGTTGGAGTCCTGAGTGTTGCGGTCACGACCTGCCTCATAAAGTTCGTCCGTCGCGCGGAAAAGCTCCAGATCAGTTGGCGCGCTGGCGATCTACTGCAAGCGCTCTGGATCCCTTGGTACATCATTTTAGGAGCGAGGGAAGTCATCAGCGTGTTGGCTAAGGATTTAGCTGGCATCGAACAGCCAAAGTCGCTCTTTTTGACTTCCCACTTCAAGAGATCGGGTACTGCCCGCGGTAACGAGCAGCGACTTCTCGCATCACTTTTCGACACCGCCACTCCGAATTTCATCGTGTTGGGAATCAATAGCGATTCGAAGCGAATGCTGTATCACCAGCTCACGAAGACTGAGATTCCTCGCATGGCAAAACATCTGGGGGCGGGCCCGTGAACGCCTGGCAGCTCACGGGAGCGGTGGTGGTGGTGACACTGCTGCCGTGTGCCGATATGTGTTTGCGCGGCAGCCCCGAACGAAGGCTCGTCGGGCTGGAGATGACCGGCATCATCGTCACTATTGCCATGGTCTGCTTCACCATTGCGAGCCATCGGCTTCCGCTCATTGACTTGCCGCTCGCGCAGGCAATCCTGTCGCTGGGGGGCAGTTTGGTTTTTGCGCGATTCTTGGAGAAACACTTGCGAGCGCGCGCGACATCATCACAGATTCGCTGCTCACCATTACAGCACTGGCCTGCGTTGTCGGCGTTCTGGGATTGCCCTTTCTTACGAATTTCCTTCCGTTGGGCACCACGGGAGATGTGTTCTCGTCGGGAATGATCGCCCTCATCAGCTTTTGTGTTGGCATTGAAGTGACAGCTGCTTTCCTGTTGCGTTGCGGTAGAAGCGAATCGCCCACAGCGTTGCCAACGGGCAGGTTGCTCAAGGCGATCTCAGGCAGCCAGGCCGGCAAGCGGGGGTCGAACGATCAGCAGATCTAAGGGCGCATACGGATAAATGCCCAACCGGACAGATCCTCAATGGTGACAAGCGGCATTTTGTTGGCGGCCACGTACTCTCCTTCAAGTTCAAGCAGCAAATTTTTGAGCGTCGGAGCGCTTTAACGCAAGCCCCATGCCCGGGCGGGACAGATCCGGGCGAAGTTCTCCATTTACCAGCGCGGGCAATCCGTCGAAAAACATCTGCTCGATCCGCACGTGGTCGTGGAAATATTCCAGGTTGCGCAACTGATGCGCGGCGCAGGCAACGTGAGTGTGCAATGCGGGCGCGGTGTGAGCGGACAACGGCACATTGTGGGCCTGGCAAAGCGCGTCCACTTGCAGGAAAGCGGTGATGCCGCCACAGCGCGTGACGTCGGCCTGCTGCACGTCCACCGCCTCGGCCGCCAGCATGCGGCGAAAATAGAAGCTGTCGTAGCCGTACTCGCCCGCGGCAATTTCCATCGGCGCCGGAGCGCGATCGCGAAGCAAGCGCAGTCCGGCGAAATCGTCGGAGGAGACCGGCTCTTCAAACCAGCGCACGTCATTCATGCGCAAAAGCTCGGCGATGGCCAAAGCCTGTTTGCGGCTGTAGGCGCCATTGGCATCGACGTAGAGCTCCGCCTCCGGGCCAATGGCATCCCGGGCAACACCAACGCGTTCACTCTCTTGCTTTGTCCCTCCGCCAATTTTCATTTTCACGCGCGGAATGCCTTGGGCTACCCAACCGGCCAGTTGCGCAGCAAGTTGCTGATTGGAGTACGAAGTGAATCCGCCACTGCCGTAAACCGGGACAACTTGCCGCACTTGCCCGAGCAGCGTCACGAGCGGCACATCCAGTAACCGCGCCTTCAAGTCCCATAGCGCACAATCCACAGCCGAGATGGCCATTGAGCACAGACCTGGCCGGCCGAGGTTTCGGAGGCTGCGCCACATCTCTAAGTACAGCGCGGTCGGAGACAGGGCATCGCCGCCTCTGACCACCCCTGCCAACTTGCCGTGAATCAGTGCGGCTGCGGCGCCATCCGCGTACGTGTAGCCCAGCCCTCGCCGCCCTCCGGCGCCCACCTGCACTACGACCAGCGTCGTGCTGTTCCAAGCCAGGGTGCCGTCAGCTTCGGGCAAATCTGTGGGGATGACATAGCTTGAAACTTCAACGTCATCAACCGGAACTGTATGTGATTGGCCGCTAATCGCGGGCGGGCGATCTGAGGACGCGTGTATGGGCATTTCTAACTGTGATGACTGTCGCGAGGCAGTGGTTCGCCGACAAGAAGAGGTTCTTTGCACCTATACAGTTACGATCACCTTCTTGTCGCAAAATTACGGAATCCAATCTCAATTTCGCCGCCAGAGCAAACAGCGTCGAGAGGCCCGGCATCCATGCAAAAGGTAAGACCTTCCTTCAAATTAAGGAGCCGTACTCATGACTGCGTCGGATGTGCTGGTGAATGCCTGATCGATTGGGGAGTCGAGGTGGCGCGGGGCGAGCCCAATCGCACGAAGCTCGCGCTCACCGTTGCCTCTGACAAAGTGCGTGAGATGGTGTAAGAAAGCGAGGAAAGATGCCGAAGAACGAGGTAGTAGTAATCACTGGCGCATCCGCCGGGGTCGGGCGCGCCACGGTGCGCGAATTCGCACGGCACGGCGCACGGATTGGCCTGATCGCCCGCGGAAATGATGGCCTGGAAGGCGCCAGGCGCGAGGTTGAGCACTTGGGCGGCAGGGCCCTTGTCCTCCCTGCTGATGTAGCCGATCCACAAGCGGTGGAAGCTGCTGCCGCCGAAGTCGAAGAGAAGCTCGGGCCCATCGACATTTGGGTGAATGACGCGATGACCTCCGTCTTCTCTCCCATCAAGCAGATGACCGCTGAAGAGTTCAAGCGGGTCACCGAGGTGACTTACCTGGGATACGTTTACGGTACATTGGCCGCCTTGAAACGCATGTTGCCGCGCGACCGAGGCACGATTGTCCACGTTGGATCTGCGCTGGCCTACCGCAGCATTCCTTTGCAAGCAGCCTACTGCGCGTCCAAACATGCCATTCTGGGGTTCCATGCCGCGCTTCGCACGGAACTTCTGCACGACCACAGCCATGTAAGAACAACAATGGTGCAGATGCCGGCGCTTAATACCCCCCAGTTTGGATGGGTGAAGAGCCGATTGCCGCGCAAAGCTCAACCGGTTCCGCCCATCTACCAGCCTGAAGTGGCAGCGCGAGCGATTTACTATGCCGCCCATCACGCGGAACGCCGCGAGTACTACGCGGCATGGTCTGCCGTCAAAGCGATATTCGGCAACAAGCTTGCCCCCGCTTTTGCCGACCGGTATCTGGCGCGGGTGGGATACGATGCGCAGCAGTACGACGGAGCAGAAGATCCCAGCCGGCCAAACAATCTTCACGAGCCGGTTCCGGGTGATCACGGGGCGCATGGCAGTTTCGATAACCGGGCCAGCGACACCAGCGTTGAGTTCTGGCTGGAGAGCCATGTCGGATGGCTAGCCGCGGCAGGTCTGGCCGGCATGGCTCTCGCAATGCTCGGCAGGCGGAGATCAAAGCAGGACTCGAAGCGAGCAGAATACCGCTGGCGCCGCGCAGCCTAAGTTACGAGTGCAGGTAGTCATCGAGAAATTATTCGAAGAGCTGCCCAGGTTGCGTTGGGCCGTCTGGCTCAGCAATGTCTGTCAGCTCTTTCGGGTAGTACTTCATTAAGGGTTCGGGTGCTTTAATTTTCCCTCCGGAGAGCATGTTCTTCAACTCCAGAGCGTTCACGGCTGCCTGGCCTTTGGGATGATTGTTGGTGATGACAAACGTCTTCTCAGTGTTCTTGTTCACATCGCCGATCTTCTCAACCCACGGTGCCAATTCTTTCCGCTTATAGAGATAGTCGTATCGTTCATTGCGGCTATCAGTGGTGAACCAATCCTTAAAGTTGCGGCCATGCAGGCGAACGTACCCAATCAGCGAGGTCGCGTGTTGAGTTCCGGTCATGGATTTGCCTAGCCGCGGCTGATCGATGTTGCAGAACCCTACGCCTTCTTCGGCAAGCCGACTAAAGAGGTCGGCGTCGTTCCAGCTTTCATGCCGGACCTCTATGACGAGCGGATACTGGCCGATTTTTTTTACCAGGGTGAACAAATAGTCGCGTGTGTCATCCTGATTTTTGAAAGAAACTGGAAACTGGACCAGCACCGCGCCCAGTCTGCCTTCGTTGGCGATGGAGTCCAGCCCTTCGCGGGCCAATTTCTCGTCGTTTTCGCTGACCGTCAGATTGAATGGCGAGAACGGCTGCACGCCGCGAGGCAGATGGGTGAACCCCTGAAAGAGCTTGGCAGTGAAACGAAACGTTGGATTGACCTGGGCGACGCGCCGGCACCAGTCTTTTCCCACGGATGGGCGAATATGACCGTAAAACGATGAGTTGATCTCGCAGCAGTCGAAGAATTCGGCCAGATAAGTCAGTTCGTGGCCATAGCGCCGCTTGACATCGAGGGGGTAAACGATGCCCTTCCAATCGGGATAGGAAAAGCCAGCCGTACCAATGAAAATCATGCGTTGCCGGCTTCTATCTTAGACCGCTTGACAACTTCCTGATGGCTGTCGGAGAATTCTCCTTGCAGGCGAATAAAAAGCGAAATAATTATGTCCGCAGCCTCTTCCCTTCGCGCTCAGATTGAAGCTCGTATTCCCGCGGCCTTCGCTGCCTATAAGCGGCCGGAACGGCACTTCGTCCTGACGGGTATCCCGCAAATTGACGTTGTGACCGGCGGTATCCCGATTAGCGCGCTGAGCGAGATTTGCGGATCGGGCAAAACATCGGTGCTGGTCTCGTTGCTGAGCCAGGCTTGCCAGGAGCACTACGGTGCTTTGGTGGATGGAAGGGATTCCTTCGATACCGCTTCGGCAGAGACGGCAGGAGTGGACCTGTCCCGGCTGCTGTGGATACGCTGCGGAAAGACCCGGCAAGATCTTCCGCCTCTGGAGCAGGCATTCAAGACCGCTGACATCCTGATTCAAAGCGGCGGGTTCGGGTTGATCGCCGTTGACTTGAGCGAGTTCTCGGATCGACTGCTCAACAAAGTTCCACTCACAACTTGGTTCCGATTCGCTCGTGTAGTGGAAAAACAGCGGACGGCCCTTGTCTTTGTCGAACAGCAGGCCCATGCCCGAAGTTGTGCGGAATTGGTTGTCCGTCTGCAAGCCGAGCCGGTAATTGGATCGGGCAATCTGTTTACGCAATTGGAGATCAAAGCCGAACTCCTCCGCAACCCGGAGAAGAAGCCAGTGCAATCCGTAAGGCCGTCATTTCCCCTCAAATCACAATGGGCGTAATGCATGTTTGCGTGTCTGTATGTTTTCGATTTCCCCGTGCAGGCCGCCTTGCGTCTGGAGCCCGAGCTTGTAAGAGAACGGCTGAACCAGGCTCCTGTTGTTATCGTGGACGGTCCGGCTTCGCTACTGCGGGTGGTCGCGACAAATCGTGCCGCGCGGGACTTGAGGATTGAAACCGGGATGACCAGGTTGCAGGCCGAAGCCTGTGGTTCAGTGGAAGTACGGAAACGCTGGATTGAGAACGAAGACGCCGCCCAGGCTGCCTTCTTGGACTCCGCCCGGGAATTTTCGCCTGTCGTTGAATCCACTGCTCCCGGCACAGTATTGCTCGATCTGCGAGGGACAGAGAGGCTGTTGGGTTTGCCAGAGCGTTTCGCCCAAACCATGGCGCTCCGGGCCCAAGACTTCGGCTTTGCCCTGAATGTCGGAGTCGCAACCAATCCTGATACGGCGATGTATGCCGCAAGAGGCTTTGACGGCATCACGGTTATACCTGCCGGACAAGAAGCCAGGCACTTGGCGCCATTGCCTCTTGATGTGCTCTCTGCTTCACCCGAGATTCTGGAAACGCTCGACAGTTGGGGCGTTCGCAATCTCGGTGCTCTTGCCGCACTCCCGTCGGTTCCGCTGACCGAGCGGTTAGGCCAGGAGGGTCTGCGTTTGCAGCAACTCGCTCGCGGCGGAACGCAAAGAACGCTTGTTCCCCATGAATCGGCTGAAGATTTCATTCGCAGCTTTGAGTTTGACGATCCCATTGAAACCTTGGAATCACTCGCGTTCGTTTTGAATCGATTCGTGCAGGAACTGTGCACGAGATTGGCATCCTGGTCATTGGCCGCAAACGAACTTCGGCTGAAGCTGGAGCTGGAGTCACGTCAAATGCAGACCGGGACGGACAAAGAAATCTACGAGCATCTTTGGAAGCCACCGCTGCCAACGCTGGATGCGAAGTTTCTGGCAAACCTGGCATACCTTGATCTGAATGCGGTTACCTTCTCTGCACCGATTAAGAAAGTAACCGTTGAAGTAGTTCCCGCCAAGCCACGCGCTGTCCAAAGCGGGCTTTTCTCGCCGGCATCGCCGGAATCCGAACAACTGGCGATCACGCTGGCGCGCATTCGCGGTGTGGTGGGCAGCAGCGATGACGCTGGTATTTCCTGTGTCGGTATGCCACAAGTGCTCGACTCCCACAGACCCGATAGCTTCTCCGTGCAGCCGTTTCCAACGTTGTCGGCACGAGCGGCCCGGCAACCTACGGCTGCTGCCGCTTTCGTTCTGCGGCGATTTCGTCCGGCGCTGGAAACCTCTGTAGAACTCACCGGGCATCAACCTCATCTCGTTCGCCTGTGGAAGAAGCACCGTCGCGTGCTCGCCGCTTCCGGGCCGTGGTCGAGTTCCGGCCATTGGTGGAATCGTTCTTTGGCGTGGGCGCGGGACGAGTGGGATGTCGCGCTAAAGATGCCTTCGGGAACTGCTTTGTATCGCATCTATTGGGATCGTTTGCAAAACCGCTGGTTCGTGGAAGGGATGTTTGACTGATGGCCTATGTTGAACTCCACGCCCGCTCCGCGTTCAGCTTTCTGGAGGGTGCCTCGCTGCCTGAGGCGCTGGCCCACACCTGCGCGCAGTATCAGATGCCGGCGATGGCTTTGCTGGACCGGGATGGAGTTTACGGCGCACCACGATTTCACATGCAGGCGGTCAAATGCGGCATCAAAGCACACATCGGCGCAGAAATTCGCATCGCGGACAGCGGCAATTATCCGCTGCTGGTTCAATCCCGCACGGGTTATCAGAACCTCTGCCGTCTGCTCACTACCACAAAGTTACGGTCGAGCAAGAAGAAGACTTTTCCTGCCTCATTCCAGGAATTGCAGCAATATTCCCAAGGTTTGATTTGCCTGACCGGCGATGAGCAAGGCCCGCTGGCAAACGCGCTCAGGAAAGGAGGAATAGACGCTGGCCGTCAATGCCTGAAGCAACTCATCTCGATCTTTGGCGCGAAGAATGTCTATGTGGAATTGCAGCGGCACCTCATTCGCCATCAGGAATCGCGTAACCAGGCGGCCATCTCACTGGCGCGAGAATTCCGGTTGCCTCTTCTTGCAACGAATGGGGTCTGCTATGCCACGCCGGAAGAGCGCGAGATTGCCGATGTTTTTACCTGCTTAAAAACTAAAACCCGGCTCGATACCGCTGGTCGCTTGCTCTCCCAAAATTGCCAGCGTCATCTCCGCCGCCCGGAGGAAATGTCGCAGATTTTTGCCGATCTTCCCGAGGCGCTTGCCAGTTCCGTGGAACTATCCTCGCGGCTCGATTTCACCTTGGAAAATCTGGGATACGAATTTCCATGCTATCCGGTACCTGACGGCGAAACCATGGATTCGTTTCTGTGCAAACGAACATGGGAAGGGGCCCACAACCGTTTTCGTCCTGTTACCGAGCGCGTGCGGCAGCAATTGAATCGTGAGCTGGCATTGCTCACGAAGCTCAAGCTGGCTGGCTATTTTCTCATTGTCTGGGACATGATCCGCTTCTGCCGCGATCACAAAATTCTGGTGCAAGGCCGCGGATCAGCAGCCAACTCCGCCGTCTGCTACGCATTGGGAATCACCGCGGTCGATCCCATCCGGATGGATCTGCTCTTCGAGCGCTTTCTATCAGAGGAGCGCGGCGAGTGGCCGGATATCGATCTTGACCTGCCGAGTGGAGACGACCGGGAGAAGGCGATTCAGTACATCTATCGCCGTTATGGAGAGCGCGGCGCAGGAATGACGGCGAACGTCATTACCTACCGCGGCCGTCTGGCGGCAAGGGAAGTAGGCAAGGTAATGGGATTCGACACCGATACTTTGAATCGTCTGGCTGCCGTGGTCGGGGCATTCGAGTGGAGAGGTCCGGACGATAAGTTCGAAACCTATTTCACCAATGCCGGACTTGATTTGACGAAGGAACGAATCGCCAAATACCTCGATCTCTGCCTTCGTATGCAGGACTTGCCGCGCCACTTGAGTCAGCATTCGGGTGGCATGGTGATTTGCCAGGGCACGCTCGATTCCGTGGTTCCGCTGGAGCCGGCGACGATGCCCGGCAGAGTGGTGGTGCAATGGGACAAAGATGATTGCGCCGATCTGGGCATTGTCAAAGTGGATTTGCTCGGCTTGGGGATGATGGCGGTGCTGAAAGACTCGATTGAGATTATCCGGGATCACTACGGAGAGAAGGTAGATCTCTCGCATTTGCCCCAAGCCCCGGATGTGTACGACACCATCCGCAAAGCCGACACTATTGGGATGTTTCAGGTCGAGAGCCGGGCGCAGATGTCTTCGCTGCCGAGAAATAATCCCACCAAGTTCTACGACCTTGTCACCCAGGTGGCGCTGATCCGCCCGGGCCCCATCACCGGCCAGATGACGAATCCCTATCTAAACCGCCGCCAGGGAAAAGAGCCGGTCACCTATCCGCATTCGTCGTTACAGCCGGTGCTGGCACGGACTCTAGGCGTGCCGCTCTTCCAGGAGCAACTCTTGCGGATGGCGATGATTTGCGCAAATTTCACCGGGGGAGAAGCAGAAGAGTTGCGGCGCGCCCTCGGTCACAAACGCTCGGAGCGGCGCATGAGAGAAATTGAAACCAAGCTCCGCGAAGGAATGAATCGCAACGGCATCACCGGCGCGACGCAGGACCAGATCGTAAAGTTCATCACTTCGTTTGCGCTCTACGGTTTCCCGGAGAGCCATTCGGCCAGCTTTGCGCTACTCGCCTACGCCAGCGCTTTCTTGAAGGTTCGTTACCTGGCGGCTTTTACGGCTGCACTGTTGAATAATCAGCCCATGGGTTTCTATCATCCGGCAACCATTGTGAAGGATGCTCAACGCCACGGCCTGCGCGTTAAGCCGGTGGATGTAACCTGCTCCGGCTGGTGCTGCACGTTAGAACATGATGACGGTCAAATCAGCCTTCGTATCGGCCTGAACTACGTTCGCGGTTTACAAGAGGCCATCGCACAAACTCTTTTGAAAGAGAGGACCAAGGCGCAGTTTGTTTCGGTGGATGATCTGACGCGGCGAGTTCCCGAACTCAGCAAGACCAATCTAGCCATGCTGGCAAAGATCGGAGCACTTAACAACCTTGGCAGTTACAGGAAGCTCCACCGTCGAGATGCGCTCTGGCAAGTAGAGCGCGCCAGCCGGCCAGTTGGCCGCTTACTCGAAGGCACCGAAGAAGCAGAAGAAGCGGACACTCCGTCCCCACTTAACACTATGAACTTAGAGGAACGCCTTGTGGCCGATTATCACGGCACTGGGTTGACAGTCGGGCCGCACGAAATGGCTTATCGCAGAAAACAGTTACAGCAACGCGGCATCAAGTCGGCAGCAGAGCTGAGAATGCTTCCGCACGGCAAACCGGCCGTGACCGCAGGCCGAGTCATCACTCGCCAGCGGCCAGGAACCGCCAAGGGGCTGATCTTTATGACCCTGGAAGATGAAACCGGCAACGCGAATATCATCATCAAGCCCGATTTCTTCCAGGCGAACCGGAGCACGGTGCTTGGGGAGAGATATGTTCAAATATCAGGAACCGTTCAGAACCAGGATGGCATTGTGCACCTTGTGGCAAAGGGTATCCGTCCCTTGGCGGTTAGCGCGGCAGAAGTTACTTCCCACGACTTTCGATGATACCATTTCAGAATTGCGGAGGCGTGGGAGGTAAGGCCGACGAGATACCTTCGCACGTCAGGTTGTCTACGCTGACATTGCCTTGCCCATCCAGCTTCACCGTCCAGACGGTGTCATAATCATCGCCCGGCCAGTCCGGCACGGCTTGCGCCGTGATAGGCAGCCAGCAGCGCGTTGACCGTGGGCGCAATGTGATCGTGCTCCCAACCCACCAGCACACTCTGATTTGTGAACTGGCCACCGAAGAAGAAGAAATTAGCGGCGTCAGTGGCTAACGCCGAAACGTAGCCATCGCGAGCGACCGCTGCAGGCCCTGATTAGTGAGGTTGGCGGTGGTGGGATTGATGTCCCCGGAAGCCTGGTAAGCCAAATCCTCACTGGCCACGAAGATCAGGTTGAGGTTG
>VFSW01000071.1_pt1 | contig 119294 bp, 128 predicted proteins | sample 5358111 | NCBI WGS metagenome assembly VFSW01 (sample SAMN11554181, study PRJNA540505) | mine drainage metagenome | isolation source: sediment from site ElyBrook_90M | place: USA: Ely Copper Mine, Vershire, VT | collected 2017 | reverse complement strand
TCTTGAAAACCGCCGTGTCGAAAGGCACCGTGGGTTCGAATCCCACCTCCTCCGCATTGACAACTTAGTATCGGCATGTTCCCGTATACTCGACGTCATGGCACGACCCATAAGCATCAGCTTGAAAAGCTGGACGAAGAAAGCAGCGCCCGGGCGCTGCTTTCTTCGTTAATCTGCGAGCGTAATCTTCTTGTCTTTGTATATAAGACGACTCCTGAGGTTAGCGAGTAGCTCTCGTTTCTCCGTCAGACTGCCGTTGCGGAGCAGAAATTTCACCTTATCGCTTCAAAGCGAAGTGAAAGCTCGTGTAGGAGAGATAACCCGGAATGATGACACCGAACCACGAAAGCCAGAGTGGAACTACCACCGTATCGATTATGAGATTCCAACCGAACATGAGGCGCATAAGGTGCACAAGCGCTACGATGAGAAAGATGAGCCCTGCGAGCTTCAGAAGCCCGCGCTCGCTCGGGGAGCTGATTGGTAGCCTCATGTTCCAGGCGTAATGAGACAGAAGCAAAATGACAGCTAGATCGAAGATAACGCCAGGCATGATAGCACTTGCGCCCCACGAGACGCCAAGGATACTGATAGGCAAAAGTCCAGCTGATGAGAGCCAGAGACCGCACACTACATCGGCAATGAAGAGCCCGACGCCGACTTTCGCTATCTCACGCAAGGTTTGGTGTTTCATATGCTTTCAGCATGCGCCGATTCCATGCACGTACCAAACGTATGTGTGCATAATGATTACGAGAGCGTCACCTAGACGGACGGCGTCGAGGTCGCGATGAGAATCTGTACGTTTGCGGTCGAGCGGAGCTGGGCAACATACGCGCCCACGCTCTGCTGCTGCTTCTGCTGCACGACCATCTGCGCGACCTGATCTCGTACGGCGCTCAGCGGCGGCGTTGAGGTGCCTGTCTGCTGTGCGGCGATATGGTCATAAAGTGCCTGCACCTCGGCATCGCTCGCCGTCATGGATGCAAGGTTGAGTTGCTTATTGAGAAATGCCTTGATACTGAGGTCATCGCTTATCTGCGAGCGTAGATCGCTTTCGGTCATCTTTTGCGCAGCGAGTGCCTGCTGATATGCATCAGGCGTACTAAATCCCGCCTTAATGGAAGCGAGCTGCGCATCGACTTCGGTCGACGAAGCGGTAAAACCTGCCTGCACAGCTGCCTGTTTCAGGAGCACCTGCCCGATAAGCAAATCGAGCGCGTTCGATTGGAACTGAGTCTGCACGACGGTCGAGGTCGCCGTCATCCCCTGCTGTGCCGCCAGACTCGACTCGGCGGCAACGAGCTGACCTTGCGTAATCGGCGTGCCATCCACGAGAGCTACCGTCGCGCTCACGCCGCTTCCACCTGCAGGATTCTTGGAAAGGGAGTACCACCCTGCCGCTATCACTATAAATACGAGAATGCCGGAACTGATAATCTTTTTGTTCATGCTAATGTTATTTATGTCGCGTCGAGCGTCACGACTGGATATGAGCCTTATCTTACCTTGCGTACCTGGATCCGCAATCGCGCTTGTATTAGTGGCTTCATCGTGCGAATAGTCTTTCCGGATACGGCGTTGCCTTCAAATATACTCCACGACCCCGCTAGAGGTTTAGCCAATAAGAATAGCCCCGATACGTAAACGCATCGGGGCTATTCTTAGAGAAACTAGTTCGTGTTCTCAGTTGGAGTAGGTATCTGATCCTCACCCTTCTTCTCATCTGGCATCGGGTTTGACGTAGGGGTCTTCTTTTCATCCATAAGATCTATAATCGCTGTTCCATAAATGAACACAGCATTGATATAGTTAGGCTGACAATATTCGACCTGAATGCACAAAATACCATCTTTTCATTCAAAAATCAATGCGCTAGATGAACCATTAAATTTCAAAGTAAAAATGTCGTTTCAATATGCAAAATATCTTCAATGCATATTCGCATTGCATCAAGATGTTCGCGAATGTCAGTCTGGCAAAATCCACACTTCTACACTGTAGATTCGGGAATACAGGTTCTATTGATTTCTCCGATGCTATACTTTACTTCATGCTCAACACTACTATTTTAGAATGGCAAGGGAGGGAATATGATCATAATCCGCGGAGTGCTGATTGGTACTGGGTGCTTGGTATTATTGCCGTTGCCAGCACGATAGCGGCGATACTCTTCAGTGATTACCTTCTCGCGGTCCTTGTCATCGTTGCGGCCATCGCACTCGCGCTTCATGCTGCAAAGTATCCGCCACTGCATCGATTCCGCCTCGCTGAAAAAGGCCTCTTTATCGGTGATGAGCTCCATCCATTTGAACGCATGATCTCTTTCTCAGTTCTTGAAGATATTGAGGGTAAACTCCCTCCAGTGATTTCTATCAAAACTGAAAGTTGGATGTCGCCACACCTCGTGATTCCGCTTGAGGGCGTTGACGTAGATAGAGTCTATGCCTATTTTCTACAGCACGTAGATGAACGAGAACATCCGCACACATTCACTGATCTAGTAGCGGCATGGCTCGGATTCTGATATATATTCATTAATTGCTCTCGTCGTTCAACGGATAGGACACTAGCTTGCGGAGCTAGCAATAGAGGTTCGATTCCTCTCGAGAGCACAGGCTAGTACTAATTCAGGTGACCGAGACACATCGTTTTCTTAAATCTCAGACCAGAGACATGTTAGAAACTGCCCTAGCTCTCGTGGCTCGGTGTTCTCATTGCTTGGATATCTTTCGCATTCAAGCTTCCATTCTGCGTTCAAGAAATAAATTATTATTAGCAATATACACTAAGACCCGCATATGCGGGTCTTAAATTTAAAAACAATGCGAGTGGATAAATTATCCTTGTAGGAAGCAGGTTAAGGGCTGACTTTCTTCCTGCTGCCCTAGATGTGAATCACCTCCTTATAGTGAAAGGGTGTTCCTTCCTTGGCGCAGACAGCGAGACAGATGAAGCCTTATTCGTCTTAGCCTGCAGTCCTCGCACATGCTTTCTTCTGTGCTGTCGTGACAGACGAGTTCCTCCTTGCTGTTGTCGGCACGAATGGTTGGGGTGTAACTTCTTCTACACAGAGAACAGACCTTCGATTTTAATTGTTCCATTGACACCCTCACAACTTTTTTGTTGATGGAAAATAATGTACTCCTTCTTAAGGATACTCCTGAATTTTCTGAGTATTTCAGTTATCCCCTTTTGTCAGATATGCCAACGCAGTGTCGCTCAAATGAGTGGATTGGTGAGGGAATATGAAGAAAATAGGCCATGAAATGTGTGCTCCATGTGTTCTGTACGAGAAGATGAGATCAAAGTTAAGGGATATTCCGTGTAGGTGCCTCCACACAAAAACACCACGACCGCACTATGTTAGTGCCCAAGTCTTTATATACAAAATATCAACCTCGGGGAAAAATTGATACGACCAAATTACATCGGACTTCAATCCCGAGTGAGAGATTAGCCCAAGATGAGACAGGTGCCAGAAATGGCTTGTCCACGCAATATCGCATCAGCAACTGCGCTTTCCACATTGTCTTGGATAGCACGCCGTAATGCGCGGGCTCCGTTTTTTTGATCAAATCCATTAGTAACAAGACCTTGTATCAGAGGATCAGTAATCTCAATCGTCACGCCGCGTTCGGTTAGAAGTCGTGCATTTAGCTCATTAAGTAACAAACGTGTGATGATATGCGCATCTTCTACGGAGAGCGGATGGAAAAGAATGATGTCATCGAAACGGTTGAGGAACTCGGGGCTAAAGAGCCGTTCCCCAATTAGGAACTGCATAAGTACGTCTTTGGTTGTCTCTGGATGCGCCTCAATAAGCGCTGTACCGGCATTCGAGGTGGCAATAATGATTGCATTCTTGAATGAAACGGTCTGACCAACACTGGTGGTAAGACGTCCTTCATCAAGCACTTGCAGTAGCGTATTCCATATGATGCGGTTTGCCTTTTCGAGCTCATCGAGGAACAAGAGGCAGAAAGGGTTTTCCTCTATGGAAAGAGCGAGACGATTGATGAACTCGAGTTCGCTTACTGGAAGTGCAAACTCGGACATATCAAATCGCACCATAATACCGTCCCCGCCAAAATAATGGCGCGCGAGCATTTGCGCCGTATATGTCTTGCCACTCCCTGTCGGCCCGAGGAAGAGGAGTGATCCTATCGGTTTCCGCTTGCTCGCAACACCCGTACGCGCACGACGGAGCGCCGAAGCAATCGCGCGTACCGCTTCCCCTTGCCCAATGACCTCTGTTTGAAGCGTATCTTCAAGTGTAAGGAGAATTTCTTTTTCATTGCGCTCAAGCGCACCGAGTGGCACGCCCGTCTTTTGTGAGAGCACATGATCCACATCTGCGACAGTGACAACATTTGCGCCAATAGTCAGATCCTCGAGTAGATCGATGGATTTCTCCGGTTGGGTTTTTGTCTGAATGAGTTCATTGGTGCGACGAATGACCTCTTTCAAGACGCCTTCTTCGAAACGAACAGATGGGTATCTTTTATGTGTATAGTCATTAAGGAATTCGAGCGTCATGTCGGTCGAGAGCGATGGAATATCAATACGTTCAAAATAACGCAGAATGTCGGCTCGATCCTTCCAAAATTCAACGTATCCTTCGAAAGAGGTTACAGCAATTACCTGAAGTTCTGCCGCCCGTAAGAGCGGCACAAGCTCATCGAGCATCCCTTGATACTTCTCGGGTTCATGAATGACGGCGATTATATTGCCAGATTGACGCGCCTCGGTGAACATTCGCTCCAATCTGTCGATTGGAATATCTGCAATCGGCACCTCTATCACTTCTCGATTCTTAAGTTTTGATGGCACAAGTCCGCGATACACGTTCTTTGCGAATTGCGCGAGAATAGTCTCCTTGCCAATGCCCGGTCCGCCAACGAGGAGTACGTTATCCCTCTCTTTCCGTGAGAGGGTGCGTGTGATGAGCGCAATTGTTCCTTCGCGTCCATAAAGCTTGGTGTCACGACCCTTATATAAGGTGATACCGTACCGATGCAGTGTCGGTGACGACCCATAAGCCCATGATTTACCGATTGATCCTATTTTTACAAGATGCTCGTAAGAAAGATGAACGGGAATGATTAACAAAATAGGTAGGAGAATGAGCGCGAGTAACAATGCTACAAACCCGATTAAGATAACGATGAGACGGATGATGAAGCCGATGGTAATGAACGCAATATTGAGAATAAGCCGCTGCCACCACTCATACCCTTCAGATGAATCGCGATGCCAACCAGAGAAAAGTGTCCTGAAAAGAAGTCCTAGCGAAAAAAAATAAATGACAAATTTTATTAGTGCTCGCCAGGATTGATACCTATTATTCAAGTAGCTCAACATAGTGACAGTATACGATGAGACGTGCCTTTCTTGTATTGCTTATTTAAACGCATAATGTTGTTTCATAAAAACCCCGAATTATCAGACATTGATAATTTCATGGTTTTGAGTACGTAATCAGCAATAAAATTATTGTGATCACATAAATGATAAAGGCCCGTCGTACACAACAGGCCTTTTCTCGATTTGGTTAAGTTGTTTCCTCCTCTTTAGTTATCGGATTTTAGTTTCGGAAGTTGCCGTGATCTTTCAAGGATTTGTGCGGAACGCTCGCGCCGAATTTGAATGTATTTCCAATAGCATTCCTTGTCACAGATTTCCCCCTCGTGGAAATTGGCATAAGAAGGATGGGTAAAGATGGCATGACACATGAAACACTTTGACTCTCTCATAGACACCTCCTGGTGTGGTCTTAGTATCAATTTCGTATTGAACCTTTCAAATTATACCCAACCTATCCCCTGGCAACATTATTATAACTTCGATTGAATCAACCTAAGTGGTAAATATGCCGTCATGACATTGTGGGTATACCCACACAGCCTCGCTTCTCCTTTCGGGGTGGTGTATAACCAAAAATAGGGTTTGGTTTTAGCTTCCGTCGTTCAATGGATAGGATATCTCCCTCCGAAGGAGGTGATGCTGGTTCGATTCCAGCCGGAAGCACAAAATCATGCTCGCGCCTTCTGTATTGCCGCAGCGAGACGCGATTTTTTACGATTAGCGGTATTGTTCTTGATAACCCCGCGTTTACGCGCCTTATCGATAACAGCGTAAGCTGCTGGAAGAAGCTTGTCAGCCTCGGCAATATTCTTTGCTGCAATTGCCTTCAAGAGCAACTTGGTTGTGTCGCGTAGCGCATCTTTGCGTCGCAAGTTAAAGACGTGCTTTCGCGCCGAAGAACGAATCGCCTTCTTTGCTGAACTAGTAATAGCCATATGTCTCCTATATATACGCTACCTCCCGTTCTATGGCAAATGGTAGTACCATGAATATATGATTCGACAGATTCGCGGGAAAGTACTATCGATCGGAACGGCGAGTGTCATAATTGAGGTCATAGGATTCGGTATCGAGGTGCGTATGAACGCGCCACAAACACTTCTCGTTGGAAATGATGTCTGTGTCATGACACACCTCGCGGTCAAACAAGATGGTTTAGAACTTTATGGGTTCCTTGATGAGACCGATCGTGATTTTTTTGAATTAATCCTCTCGGTCCCTGGCATAGGACCTAAAACGGCACAAAATATGCTGCGCCGAGCGTCGTGTGACTCGATTGAAGGAGCCATTGGCACACGTGATCTTGCGTATCTCACAAAGGTTGTAGGACTTGGCAAGAAAAGTGCGGAAAAAATGCTAGCAGAACTCGCCGACAAGATTGGTCCACGCACACACGATAACGCTGATGGTGAGATCTTTGACACACTTGTTGCACTTGGCTATTCTGAACGCGAAGCACGTAAAGCACTCCAGACCATACCAGATACTGCGATTGGAAAAGATATGCGGCTGAAGGCGGCCCTCTCCTCAAGCCATTGAGGCATTCGATATGTACGAGTTCGTTAACAAGGTTGTATATATCTTAAAAAAGATAATTCCTGAGTCTATCGTGCGCCCGCTCCGGCCCTTGTATCATCGTACGCTTGTCTTTTTTATGGCACTTGTATATGGTTTCCCCGCACGAAAACTCGTGGTTATCGGCATCACTGGAACGAAGGGGAAATCGACGACTGCTGAGATGCTCTTCTCAATCCTGCGTGAAGCCGGATACAAAACTGCACTCATTTCCACTATCCGGTTCGCGATTGAAGATTTTTCTGAACCAAATCGGTATAAGATGACGCTCCAGGGGCGTGGTTTTGCGCAAGCGTTCATGCGTAAAGCACTCAATGCCAGATGTACACATCTAGTTATCGAAGTAACTTCAGAGAGTGTGATTCAGTATAGACACTGGTTCCTTGAACTTAACGCCCTTGTAGTAACAAATATACAACCCGAACATATTGAGAGTCACGGCTCATTCGAAAATTATGTCGCGGCGAAACGCGCGATTGTCGGCACGTTAGTCCGCTCACCCAAACAGACACGAATACTGGTGGCAAATGAGGACATTCCAGAGAGTCGCGCGTTCCTCTCGAAGGATGTCTCAAAATCAATAGGGTTCAGTGCGAAAGAGCTCACTAATCTCTCTGGAGACGATCGGTGTATCAGTTTTGAATATGCAAATACGCATTTCTCCCTTCCACTGCCAGGTAGCTTCAACGCAATAAATGCACTCGCTGCACTAAAAATGTCCGAGGCCTTAGGCATTCCGCTCGCAACGGCATCGATCGCACTCACGACGCTTCCTGTCATACATGGGCGTGTTGAACGAATTGAAGCCGGACAAGATTTCATCGTCATCGTCGACTATGCACATACACCAGATTCACTCCGTGCGTTGTACAGTACATTTCCCCATCAGCGAAAGATTTGTGTTCTTGGAAACACCGGCGGCGGTCGTGATACATGGAAACGCCCACTGATGGGCCGCATTGCGGATGAGGCATGCGCTGAAGTCATCCTAACGAATGAGGATCCCTATGATGAGGATCCGCGCGCCATCGTCAACGCAATGACATGCGATATGCAGCGCACACCAAAAATAATCCTGGACCGCCGTGTTGCCATTCGACACGCGCTCGCAAATGCACACAAGAACGACGTTATTCTTATCTCTGGAAAAGGTACCGACCCTTTTATCATGGGTACGCAGGGAGAGAAAATCCCCTGGAGTGACGCACAGGTCGTTCGTGAAGAACTTACACAACTTCTTAAAAAAATTTGATAGTATTCTTCTATGGAGTTCCATGATGCGTGGTTTTTTATAGGTGTTTTTGCCTTTATATTTCTTATATGGATTGCAACCGGCGGTCCGTTGCACCCTATCGCATTCACCGGCCCAACGCTTGCGGAACCCGGGGCGCTCGGTGGTGGAACCTACCTCTCATTTCCGCGGGTGCCGTTCACCATAGGTAGCACAAATGTCTCACTTCCCGGATCATCAAACGGCGAGAGTGTTTCGAGCGGTGGTTCGGAAACGCCACTACCTATTCTTCCGAGTGGAAGTGTTTTCGGAGAACCCTCGCCCTATCGAGGTATAGTTACGATGAGTCATTATGTTTCTGGTGCCGATTCACAAAACCCAGACAATGAGTATATTGAGATAGACGTCTCGCAAAACGCCGGTGTACCGGTAGATCTTACTGGCTGGACGCTTGAAAGCGGTGCGACAGGCAATGCTGCTGTTATCCCCAAAGGCACAGAGGTTCCTGTCTCGGGTATCGTAAACGCGGCGCAAGATATTGTTCTTGTTCCAGGCGAACAAGCACTTGTCATTTCCGGCCAGTCCCCCATCGGAGCGTCATTCCGAGACAATAAATGTATTGGTTATTTCAGCGACTTCCAGAACTTCTCCCCCCCACTGCCGCAGAATTGCCCAATCCCCTCGGACGAACTTTCCTCTTTCTATGGTGCAAACTATATTCGTGACGCTGCATGCATTACTTATGTGGATACACTTTCGCGTTGCCAGGCTGCCCTTACACCTCCTACAAATGTTTCTGGTGCCTGCCAAAGTTTTTTGATAAAATATTTGAATTATAATGGCTGTGTTGATGCTCATCAGAGTGATGCCGATTTCGAAGGTAATACCTGGCGCGTATATCTTGGTCGAACAAACTCGATGTGGCGCACTCAGAATGAGGTTGTGAAACTTCTTGATGCAAATGGTAAAACAGTCGATGCGTTCAGTTACTAGAAAAAAGTTGTGAAAAGAGGTACGTTATAAAAGTTGCGCCCATAGCTCAGCTGGTAGAGCAGCTCCCTTTTAAGGAGAAGGTCGCAGGTTCGATCCCTGCTGGGCGCACAGCAGTCAAAGGCAATATTTCAAACCGTTTGACCCTATAAATTAGAGGTGATATTGGCTCGGTACTTTGTTGATGTGAAAGCCGCGAAATCGCGTGGCTTTGTGTTGACTGGCTAATTCTCGAATGCAATCTAAGATTGCAGCCCTTGAGTGTCACCATGAGTTTTGAGAAATTTAAACTATATAGAAAGTGCAAAACGCTCAAGAGAGCGAGAAAGATCGAGACCTCCGTGACGAGAATTTTGAAGAAGTGCAATAAGTGTGAGTGATAGCTGTCGCGATTCTGATGACCCCCATGCATGGTTACCATTTTCCATGAAATCACGCGCCTTCCAATGCAAAAACCCATGCAACATTTCTGGTGCATCGCCTGCACGAAGTGCTCGATTGACCTCAAGCCAGAGTCTTTCGCGTGAACGCGCCATGAGCGCGTTCACTAAATCTTTGTTGAACCCACGCGAAGAAACGTGTACAGAAATCTTGTCGTTGTATATGTATTCAACTTTCGCTTTCGCCGCAAACTTTTTCGCTTTCGCCGCCGCGAGGCGTGGCGCGAGAATGACAATCGCATTATCAGAAGCGGCGAGATTTTCAAGATACCCTTCAAGCAGACTGTCTGACACTTCCCTCTCATTGCCCTCTTCCTCCTCACCAATTGCATGGCGGCTTGAAAACGGATCATCAATCAATATTAAAAGTCGCCTTACAAAAAGACCTCCTGAGAGGATCGCATCTTCGAGCGTCGCGTGTGTAAGCTCTTCGCGTGTGAGACGGACGTACGCGAGATTTGGTTCCTTTGTGCGTGCCTTCACGATCCATTCAAATGCTTTCGCTCGTGTTTTTTCAAGATCAGAACCGTGGAAGAAATAGATCATCCGCTAAGTATACTGCGCAATAGAAAAGGCGCCCATACACAAACGGGCGCCTCTTTATCGTCCCATATCATACTAATCAAGTTTCCTTTTGTTAAACTGAAATCTTTGTCTGCGGCCACTGCTATCTTTAATGACCGCATACAAAAATACTGGTATAAAAACCAGTACTACCGGTGGATAGTCTATAATGACATACCCACTGATGAATGTGCTTATAACCATAAGCACAAATAAACCTCTCATAAACCCTCCTTTTCACTCGACGAGTGAGTAGGTTAAGTTAAACTTTAAACTCTAATTCAATCATACCATGAAAATGGTGTGAATTACACGGTGCTCATAGCACCCCAGTTTGGTCCGGATTTTATCACTGCAACGATGGGTACACCATGCGTCTCTTTGTTTGAAAGAACGGATTCCATTATTCCCTTGATACGCGCACTAAGCTCGGTTACGTGCGTGGTGCGGACTTCGTATACGAGCTCATCGTGCACCTGCAACAATAAGTGCGCATCTTCACTTTTACCTCCCTTCTCAAGCATTTCATCCACGCGCACCATCGCAAGTTTAATAATATCTGCCTGTGTACCTTGAATAGGTGCATTGATCGCCATGCGCTCGGCCTGTGCCCGTACGTACGGCAAAGATGATTTCATTTCTGGAAACTGACGACGGCGACCAAAGAGTGTCTCAGTATAGCCGTGTTTGCGCGCAAAACCGCGCGTGCTCTCAAGATATTCCGAGAGCATTTTAAACGTGAAGAAATAATTTTCGAGAAATTGATGTGCTTCAGCGGTAGTCGTGCCGAGCTGCGTTCGAAGCGCGTTCACTCCCATACCGTAGAGGATGCCAAAATTAATTACTTTCGCCCGTCGCCGCATTTCAAAATCGATTGCTTCCGGAGTAACATGGAATACTTGTGCCGCCACTTCTTTATGCACATCACGACCATCTCTAAATATCGCACAAAGCTTCTCATCACCAGAAAGAATTGCTGCAAGGCGTAGTTCTATCTGGGAATAGTCGAGTGATACGAGTGTGAAACCATATGGAGCTATAAACGCATGACGTATCGCTCGTCCGCGCTCAGAATGTAGTGGGATGTTCTGAAGATTGGGATTCTGGCTTGCCATACGTCCAGTAGTTGTGCCCGTCTGGAGAAATTCAGCATGTAAACGCTTGCCCGTGTCGAGTAAAGATGCGAGGCTCTCGATATAGGTCGAGAGGAGTTTCTTCAGCTCGCGGTACTCCAAGATATCGTTAACAATTGGATGTCCGTCACGAATTTTCTCGAGCTCACTCTCGCGTGTCGAACGTTGGCCACCCGCCGTTTTCTTGTGCCGTTCGGGAATAATATTCAACTCATCAAAAAGTACCTCGCCAAGTTGTTTTGGTGAACTGACATTAAATTCATGTCCAGCGGATTCGTAGATCTTTTTCTCGATTAATAAAAGTTCAGCACGGTATTTTATGGCAAGACCATTCAGTACGTTTGGATCTATAAGAACCCCGTGCGTTTCCATCTTGTGTACAACTGAAATAAGCGGCATCTCTATTTGTTCATATACCTCACGCACCTTCTTCAGGGTGGATAATTGTTTCTCAAGTTCTGTGCGAGCGGCAGCAAAAGTATTTTTTTTTGTAAACGCAAGAATGTCGTCAAGCGATGGGTTGGTAAATTCAGATGAGATAAGCCAGAGCATGATTTGCGCTTCTGCAAAGAGATTTGGTGGAATTTCTTCTGGCACGGGCTTTAGCACTTCAGTGCTATCTGGTTCAGAATGTGTAGCACTATTACCCGAGGATTTGTTGAGAACACTGCGAGCCCGCTCTCGCAATGATCGAAAACCAAATTCGTCTAAAAGCGCCAGCACCTTCTTCATATCAATGTTTTTACGCCACATGTGCTCAGGTAACGCGAAAGCAATTGGCGCATCGAGACGTATTGTCGCGAGTGATTTTGAAAAATGTGCGTCTTCTTCATGAGCCCTTAAGAGCCCGATCATGCGTGTTTTTATCCCCTTTTTAATAAATACTGTTTCGTCTTTCTTAAGAATTGCGTATATTTTTTCTATGGATCCGAAGTTCTTTATTAGTTCCGTTGCAGTCTTCTCACCGATACCAGGAATGCCCTTTATATTGTCAGATGGATCTCCTCGAAGACCCTTCCAATCTGGGATAAGAGTGGGAGGAAAACCAAATCGTTCAATGACGGCCTTCTCATCATACAAAATCGTGTCATTAATACCCTTCTTCAATGTATACACACGCACGCGCTCATCGTCGATGAGTTGTAGGGTATCCATATCACCCGATGCAATGATAACGTCAATGTTCCTTTCATTCTTAAGTTCATATGCAATGGTGCCAAGAATATCATCTGCTTCAAACCCCTCTCGTTCATAGATGGGAATTGAAAACGCCTCGAAAAATCTACGCGACTCTTGGAGCTGCTGCGCAAGTGCATCGTCAATTTTCATGCGTGTCGCTTTATAGTCCGCATATGCTTCATGGCGGATAGTTGGTTTCGGTAAGTCATAACAGGCGGCTATATAGTCCGGCGCAAGATCAGTGATAATTTTGAGCAACATTGCAACAAGGCCATATAGCGCCCCCGTTGGAACTCCTGTGGGGCCAGTAAATTCTGGGAGAGCATGATACGCGCGATGGATAATCGCATGTGTATCAAGCAGCACAATCCGTTTCTTCGCGATAACTTTTTTAGGCATATGAGATTTTACGTGAACCATCGGGAAGTACCGTAAAGGAAACTTTTGTGGTGGGAATAGGTAGCGCGCTAGCTACTTTCTCTGGCCATTCAAATAGAATGAGATTATCCGTGTCCCGCATACGTTCACTAAATTCTAGTGCAACGAGCTCACTCTTATTCAGGAGCCGATAGGCATCTATGTGCACAAGACGCTTGAACGGTCGCCCATTTGGAAGCGGGTAGATTTTTTCTAGTACGAATGTGGGGCTATTCACAATCTCTTTGATCCCGAGTGTTCGTGCAACTGCTTTAACAAAAGAGGTCTTTCCGACTCCAAGCTCACCGGACAGCGTCACAAGAACCGCACTTTGTTTGTTTTTTATGATCGCTTCGGCGAAGCGCGTCGCCTCCTTCTCAAATTCCACAAGCGTTCGAACTAATTTTTTCATGACAGTATATTGTACCGCTGAAAATAAAAGCGCGCTTACTTTAGATAATGGGATTTGCTTGAGGGAGTCTTAATAAATAGGCAAAGTAAGAATAGCTACCATTTTAATAAATGGTCTGGAGTGTCCCAGGATTTACAAGTCGATGCTATTATATATCTATATGGATCTTCCGTTTGACACGACGCGCGCAGAAGCGAAACTCGCTGAAGTGCGTGAGCATGAGGAGGAAGATGTTGCGCGTATCCTCTCCGAGAAATATGGAATGCCATATGCTGATCTCTCTCTCAAAGAGATAGATAATGAGGCACTTCGTGTTATTCCCAAGGAGGAAGCGCTACTTGCCGAAACAGCAGCATTTTTGAAAACGGCGAAAACGCTCTCGCTCGCCATTCACAACCCGAACAATCCCGCACTTGCAAAACTTATTGAAGATCTCACCGCTCGCGGATTTTTGTTGCAAAAATTCCTAGTCTCGAGAAAAAGCCTTGATAAGATACTCGCACGCTATAAAGATCTTTCCTTCACTGCCGAATCGAAAGCGGGTGTTTTTACCATTGCTTCAGAAATACTCAAGAAGCTTGGCGAGAAAAGCAGCACGCGTAAAGCACTCGAGCAAGAACTCGGAGCCGCTACCGCCCGCAAATCACTAGACCGCGTCTCGCACATTCTCGAAATCATTTTCGCTGGCGCGTTCGCGCTTCGCGCTTCTGATATTCATTTTGAACCTGGAAAGGAAAAAACTCTTTTGCGCCTGCGCATTGATGGTCTTTTGTCTGACACATTTTTCTTTGATCCGGCAACCTATCACCAACTCAACTCACGCATAAAACTGCTCGCGGGTATTAAACTGAATGTTACCAACCAAGCCCAGGATGGGCGCTTCAGCATTGCAAGGGCTGAGGACGAGATTGAGATGCGTGTTTCTTTCATTCCTGGAAATTATGGTGAATCTATCGTGCTACGTATTCTTGATCCAGAGGCAACAAAAGTTTCTTACAAAGAATTGGGAATCAATCCAAAGCTTCTTGCCCGTCTTGAGAAAGAAATACGGCGGCCAAACGGAATGTTGCTTACCACCGGCCCGACCGGGAGTGGAAAGACGACGACGCTCTATTCATTTCTCCGAGAAATTCATACGCCAGAAATAAAAATAATTACCATCGAGGATCCCGTGGAATATCATCTCGATGGGATCGTGCAAACGCAGGTCGCAGGAGAGAAATACACCTTTGCCGAAGGACTCAGATCAATCGTGCGCCAAGACCCAGACATTATTATGGTTGGTGAGATTCGTGATGGTGAAACTGCTGATATTGCAGTTCAGGCGGCACTTACTGGCCACTTTGTTTTCTCCACGCTCCATACCAACAACGCGGCGGGCACTTTCCCGCGTCTCGCTGATCTTGGTGTAAATCCGAAATCATTCGGTTCGGCGGTTACCGTTTCGATGGCGCAACGTCTCTTACGTAAACTCGATCCGAATAAAAAGAAAGAACGTTCACTTACTAATGAGGAAAAAGAAATGATCGCTAAAGTTTTTGAACCCCTTGTCGACAAGTCATTGGTTCCAGAAAAAATAGAGACCGTCTGGGAACCGGCTCCAACGAGTACTGATGAAACGGGTTATAAAGGACGCGTCGGACTCTATGAAGCGATTTTTATGGATGACGAGCTCGCAAACTTTCTCCGAGACAACCCACCAGAAAATGAGATTGCGAAACTGGCCACGAAACAGGGCTATCTCACTATGGCACAAGATGGTGTTCTCAAAGCACTTATTGGCGCTACTTCGCTTGCCGAGGTTATGTCAACAGTCAACCTTCCTCGATAGCGATTGGACATTGGAAAGTTATATTATAAAGTCACCCTACTAAAATCCTGCTTATGCTCCTCCAGGCAAAACCTACATTAAAGTAGGGTGGACGAGACACCTGAGGAGATCCACAGTATTGCGAACCGAAGTGCGCAAACCATAAAATCCTTGGGGAAACGCCCGAGGCCGTCAAGCCTTGCCTAGAGGAGTATAAGCAGGATCAAAAAACTATGCTAGAATGTTAGCATTGTCTTATTTTATGTCAAGACCACCTGAAACCCTCCCCATTCTCACCACCTCACTTGATGCAGCACTTCGCCCAAGCCATTGGGATGAATATGTCGGTCAAAAACAGATAAAAGCGAATGTACGTATTGCTATTGACGCTGCGAAGAAGCGCGGCGGCATGCCAGAACATATCTTATTTTATGGGCCGCCCGGTGTTGGGAAGACGACACTTGCCCATCTTGTTGCAACAACGCTTGGGTCACCATTAAAAAGCACATCTGGCGTTGCCATAGAACGTGCAGGTGATCTCGCCGCGATACTCACGAATCTCGAACCGAATACAGTCCTTTTTATTGACGAGATTCATCGTCTCTCGCGTAAAATCGAAGAGCTCCTCTACCCCGCACTTGAATCTGGACATCTCGATATCATACTCGGGAAAGGTCCCTCAGCACGCACAGTTGAGCTCTCGCTTCCACAATTCACATTGATTGGTGCCACGACACGTGTTGCAGAACTCTCGGGTCCACTCCGTTCTCGTTTTGGTGGAGGCATCTACCAGCTGGATTTCTACAGCGATAGCGATCTGAAAGATATTCTTCGCCGCTCAGCAACACTTCTTGGACTTTCGGTGCCTGAGGAGGTTGTGGATCGCATTGCGGCGAGAAGTCGTGCAACTCCACGTGTCGCGAATGCCCTGTTGAAACGAGTGCGCGATTTCTCCGAAGTACATGAGAAAGCCTTTTCTGCCTCACTCTGTGACGAGGCGTGTAAACTTTTCGGTATTGACTCATTCGGTCTTACCAAAGATGATCGACACTATCTCGAAACACTGCTCAAAAGTTTCCGTGGAGGACCATCTGGCGTCCTTGCGTTAGCCGCAGCACTCCATGAAGATGCAGATACCATCGAACATTTATATGAACCGTACCTACTTCGCCTTGGATTCATAGAACGTTCTCCACGTGGTCGTATACTCACCCCACAAGGTCGCTCCTATCTTCAGGGCTCCTAGTTATTCAGTGTTCTTTGAATGTTTTGATATAGTGTGCGTGTATGTCTGGACATAGTAAGTGGTCTCAGACCAAACGCAAGAAATCAGTGACTGATGCGGCAAAGAGTCGTGCCTTCTCTCAGTATGCACATCTTATTACACTTGAATCGAAAAAAGTAAATGGGATTCTCTCGGCACCCGGACTTGCTGTCGCAATCACCCGCGCAAAATCCATAAATATGCCAAGAGAGAACATTGAACGTGCAATTGCAAAGGGCGTGTCGAAAGACGCTGATAATCTTGAACAAATTATCTACGAAGCATATGGTCCAGGGGGGGTTGCGCTTCTCGTCGAGGCACTCACAGATAACAAGAATCGAACGACGCAGGAAGTGAAGCATGTACTCGCGTCGCAGCAAATAGAACTTGCATCGCCGGGATCAACGAGTTGGGCATTTATCAAGTCGAGTGGGATATATATCCCCCGTGAGCCGCTTATCGAACTCACGGATACTGATGAGGAGCGGCTCCGCACAATTCTCGAAGCCCTTGATGCTCATGAGGATATACAACAGACATTTACCAACGCACGTGGCTATGAGAATATTAGCGATTGATCCGGGATATGACAGACTCGGCATCGCGGTAGTCGAGGGTAATTCTTCGCGGCCAACACTTCTTATGAGCGATTGTGTATTGCCCGCCAGGGGTGCTCCAGAAAAACGTCTTGCTTGCATAGCACGTGCAGTTGCGACAGCAATAGAAACCTATACACCTGATGCGCTTGGTATCGAAACGCTTTTTTTTGGCATTAATAAAAAAACAGCTCTCGGGGTTGCTGAGGCTCGTGGCACGGTACTCGCCGCTGCCGGTCTTGCTTCTCTACCGGTTATAGAGTGCTCTCCGCAACAAGTAAAACTTGCGGTCACCGGATATGGGAGTGCCGATAAAACAGCGATTGCCCGTATGATTCCGCGGCTCATTGTTCTGCCAAGAAAAATGTTTCTTGACGATGAACTTGATGCTATAGCCATCGGTATTGCCGTGCTCGCCTCCGGTCCGACACGGCATTAATCCACACCAAGATATAAATAGTACTTGCATTAGTAATAATTTTTGCTCAAATATATCCGTCCCCGCTGGGGTTAAACTAAAATCATAGAATGTATATCTGTATGAATAATGAAGACGAGGAACTTAATCTTGATGATGGGGTTAATCTGCCCCCAGATGAACTTACTGGCGAGGCTAGCCCTGAGGAGGAAGAATTTGATGAATTGCTACTACCACATGAAGAGGAAGATGGGGAGTACTAGATAGAAATACAGCGAAGCACGCATAAGTGCCTTAACGGGGTCGTATGTGCTAGCATACAATTCATGGCAAAACGCCAATATATTTCGTGGCGACATATAATTGTCGCTTCTATTCTTATTATTTTCGGGATTATATTCATTACGATCGGAGGAATACTCATTGCCGTTGCGCTTACTCCCATGCCGGCTATTAGTTCTTTCGCTAATCGTCAAATAGATCAGTCGACGAAGATTTTTGATCGCACCGGCCAAGTCTTACTCTACGACTATAATCGTGATGCGAAACGCGATGTCATTCCCCTTTCCGATATGTCCCCCGACACGATAGACGCAACTATCGCGATAGAAGACTCAAGTTTCTATGAGCATGGTGGTATCCGACTTGCATCTATTATTCGCGCAATGCTCGTTGACGCATTTAAAGGCTCTTTTGCTGAAGGAGGGTCGACCATAGCCCAGCAGGTCGTAAAAAATGAGCTTCTCACAAACCAAAAGAGTATTGTTCGTAAAATCCATGAATGGGTACTCGCAATAAAACTTGAACAAGTGTACTCAAAAAATCAAATTCTTGAGGCATACCTCAACAACATTCCATACGGCGGTACCCTTTACGGTATTGAAGCCGCATCCGAAGCCTACTTCGGCGTTCCTGACAAGGATGTTTCACTTGCGGAAGCCGCATATCTCGCGGCAATGATTCAAGCACCGTCATACTACTCACCTTTTGGAACCCACCTCGCTGAACTTACCGCGCGCAAAAATCTTGTCCTAGATCGAATGCATACGCTCGGCTTCATAAGTGACTCAGCCTATGCGACGGCGCTTGCTGAAAAAGTTTCTTTCGCCCCGGCAGCACAAAATTCTATTATTGCACCCCATTTCGTCTTTTATATCCTAAATCAACTTGAGCAAACGTACGGCCCAAACGCTCTTATTTCAGGATTAAGGGTTATCACAACGCTTGACGCTGGTCTTGAGGCAAAAGCTGAGACAATTGTGCATCAATACGTTCTCACAAATGAAAAGAACTTTAACGCGTCTAATGCAGCACTCGTCGCGATTGATCCGTCAACGGGACAGATTCTTGCGATGGTTGGTTCAAGAAATTTCTTCAGTAAAAAAATTGATGGCCAATATAATGCAGCACTCGCTTCACGTCAACCTGGTTCTACTATGAAGCCATTTATATACGCACTCGCTCTTAAAGATGGCTATACACGTGATACGGTTGTTTTTGATGTTCCAACACAATTTTCTACCGCATGTAGCCCTCAAGACACTACAAATCGTACTGCACCTTGTTACGCACCGGTTAATTTTGATAATACTTTTCGTGGACCAATGACATTTGAAACAGCTCTGGCACAATCAATAAACATTCCTGCTATTAAAGTACTCTATCTGGTTGGGGTGCAAAATGCGGTAAATCTTGCAGAATCATTCGGTCTCACTTCGCTTGGTGATCCAAACCAATATGGTCTTACATTTGTGCTCGGTGCTGGTGATGTAAGTCTTCTTGATATGACAGGAGCGTACGCTGCTTTTGCAAATGGTGGGGTAAAAAATACACCGACCGGTATACTTGAGATTGATGACTCAAGCGGGAATGTTCTTCAAAAGTATGTCTCACAGCCATCACGAGTACTTCCAGAAAATATAGCGAATGATATATCGGCAATGCTTTCTGATGCGCCCGCTCGTTTGCCAGAATATTCGCTTAACTCCCCTTTATCATTCCCAGGCTATGAGGTCGCTGTAAAGACCGGCACATCTGATGAAACACGTGATGCATGGGTTGTTGGTTATACTCCATCAATTGCACTTGGTGTATGGGCTGGGAATAATGACAATTCCCCTATGGTGAAATCAATTGCTGGGTTCATCGCAGCACCGATGTGGCATGCAGCAATGGCCTATGCACTTTCAAAATATCCGAAAACTTATTTCGGGGAAGCGGATCCAATCCCAGCCACCGTTCCACCTATATTGCAAGGAAATTGGCGCGTACCAGATGCGCAAGGAAATATCATCCCGCACAGTCTACTATATTGGACCAATAAAGATAATCCTCAAGGACCACCTCCGATTAATCCATCGCAAGACCCTCAGTTTGCTTATTGGGAGTATGGGGTCACTGCGTGGTATAAGAGTCATCCAAGTCTTTTCTCGGGTGGTGTTATGCTCCCTGTTCCACTATCCGCAACAACAAGCATAACTAACATCGCAACTACCACTTCAATGTAAACTATCAGTTCCATCAGGTGAGGACGGTGACGAAGTATCTGACGAGAAAACCGCATTGCTGTCCATCGCGGATTGAACAGAGAACGCCGCTACAAAATCGTCTCAGAAATACTAAAAGGTCGCACAGAATTCAGACACCAGAAAGTTCCTTTAAACCGAATATCTCCAAACATCTTCTGATATGGGTCTACTGATTCATTGGGGAAACGAGATAAAGAAGTGATACATCACCAACACCTTTTATAATAATAGGGCGCCCAATACCAGCGGTGGTGAAAGAAAGACTTTCCGCCCCTGTAAGTGTTAGTATTGCGGACAAATATCGGTGATTGAAAGAAAGATCGATTGAACTTCCTGTAATGTGTGCTGTGAGTGTTTCGACTGATTCCCCTATATCGGTGTTGTGGGAAAAAAATAAAAAGGTGTTCTTTTTTTGATCGAAACTAATGCGTACCTTCTGGAAAGAGTCTGAGAAGATTGTTGTTCGTTTTAGTGCATTTTCAAAATCTTTTCGTAATACTATTGCCTCCGCTATTGATTCTTTTGGAATGATTTGACGGTAATCTGGATATACAGCATTTGTAAGCCGTGAGACAAGTATGAATTCAGGACCAATAAATGCACATTGATGTTCGTCAAATGAGATGGTAATTTCGTCTTCATAAAGTGCTTGTGCTATTTCAAGAGCGTTTTTTGCTGGGATAAGAAATTTACCTTGTGTTCCTTTATTTGCAAGAGGTATTTTCTTTTCAGTAAGTCGGAATGAGTCGGTCGCCACTGCAGTTAATACACCACCTTCTATGGAGATATAAATACTTGAAAGCTCTGGTCGTACGGTTGAGGATGATGCACATGATGCAATAGTGGTGAAAAGATTTTTAAGGACACTTCCAGAAATGAGGATTTTATTTTTTGGGTTTTCTGGAAAAGGAATTGATGGAAAATCCTCATAAGGGATGGTTTTTATTGAGCTTTTCCATGTATCACTCGTTAATGAAACAATTTCTCCAGTATGTTCTAGAGTTATTTTTCCTTCATTTGTGAGTGATGTTGCTATTTGTTGTAGTATTGTTGCGGGAACCGCAACAACACCATTTGTTTTACATTCTCCTTTAAGTTTCAGATCGATACCCGTCTCAAGATTTGTTGCACGCATTTTTATACCATCATCACTCGCTAGAATAAGGATTGTGGAGAGTACAGGAAGTGTTGCGCTTTTACGTTCCGCAAATCTTGCAACTATATGCACAGCCTCAGAGAATATTTTTTTTTCTAAAGAAATAATCATATGAGTTTATTAGTGAAGTTGATAGTGTGAATAGGTTAAAATAGTTAGGAAAAAATTGAGTATCTTAATACGATTCTTATTCATATCGTGTTGATAAATGATGGATATCATCAGACAAGTAAAGTGCGTATATTTTGAATCTCTTTCGCTAGTTCATTATCCACAACTATTTCACGTTTTATTTTTTCGCATGAGTGGATAACAGTTGTATGATCACGCCCACCAAGTTTATTTCCTATTGTTGGATAGGAAATACCAAAATCCTCTCGAAGAATGTACATAATGACTTGTCGCGGCCGTACCACCTCTCTTCTACGAGTTTTCTCATAAATACTCTCCTCATCAATACTGTAAAAAGTAGCCACCTTATCAACCACATTCTTCACCGATATACTTCGTTGAGGTCTGGTAAACGAGCGTAATGATTGGCGTACTTCTAGGATATCAGGAGCGAATCCTTTAACTTGGGCATGACAAATAATGTTATTCACCATACCCTCCAACTCACGGATAGAACCACTCATACTAGTCGCGACATACTCAATAACATCAGCAGAAAGCATGACGCCATGTATGGCAGCTTTTTTACGTACAATTGCCATACGCGATTCCGGGTCTGGCTCCCCGATATCCACGGTCATACCACTCGCTAAACGACCCTTTAAACGTTCGGCTATATCAGGAATAGCGACTGGCGCACGATCGGAAGAAAAAATAATTTGTTTATTTGTATCATGGAGGGTATTGAATAGATGGAAAAGTTCCTCCTCTGTCTTTAATTTTTTAGAGAGAAATTGAACATCATCCATGATAAGGAGATCATATTGACGATATTTATCTTTAAAGCGGTTTGCGGTTCCTGCTTGCACTGAGTCGGTATAATCAATAGTGAATTTTTCTGATGTAAGATAAAATGCTTTACGTCCTGGGTATTGTTTTTTAAATTGATTTCCGATGGCTTGAATAAGATGTGTTTTACCACGACCAGTATCGCCATACACAAAAAGCGGATTATAGGTGATGCCAGGACGGCTCAGTACCGCCTGTGCAGCCGCATATGCAAGATCATTGAAAGCACCAACAACAAATGTATCGAATGTGTATTTCGGGTTCAAATTATCACTCTTGTTGATATAAAATTCCTCCAACGGAAGTTCGAGTGCGCCACGGGTGTTCTTGGGCTCTTTTTGAACTCTGCGACGCTCATCTTTTACGATAAGATATTCAATATTACGAAATTCGTATGAAATATCCCGCACAATCTTTAACAGGAGCGAATGAAATTTCTTCAGATACCAGTCCCTAAAGAATTGGCTCGGTACCCCGACATATAGCACCCCATCCTCGACCTTTACAATAAAACTATTGCGGAACCACGTATTGAAATTTGCGGGAGATATGGAAAGCTCAACTTGCGTTAATATATACTCCCACAGTTCACGCGGATTCCCTTTATCCATATACATAGAATTATACGCTTATAAATAAAACAAGACACCAGTGACGTTTCGGGGAGAACCTGTTAGTATCATGTGCATAAGTCTAATTTTCATTCCAACATGTCTAAACGAACCTATCAACCTAAAAAACGTAAGCGCGCAAGAACTCACGGATTTATCTCACGTAATTCGACCGCAGCAGGCCGCAAAATTTTGCGCAAGCGTCGTCGTATTGGCCGTAAGAGTCTTACAGTTTGACTATACCGTGTTCCCCCGCCGAGAACGACTTCCCCGTGCAGCATTTTCGAGAGTGTCTCGGACAGGTCAGCGGCTTTCCTCAACACACTTTATCGCCATTCTTTCCAATGAAGTCACGGGATATGCTGTAGTTGTGCCTAAAAAGGTTGCTCGCCTTTCAGTCACTCGCCATCGCATAAAACGTCAAATTTTTGGGGCTCTCCAGACACTAACCCTACCTAAATCTCTTATACTATTGCCTAAGGCATCCGTCTCGCAACTGGGCTACACACATATAAAGGCAGAGATTTCTAGTCTTCTTTCTAAAATTCATTAATAACGTACAATACACTTGTGATCTCAGTTTTCTTCAATACCGTCTTCTATAACCCGATTTATAATGCACTTGTGGCACTTACGGCTCTTGTGCCAGGCTCTGATGTCGGTGTTGCGGTCATATTAGTCACCATCATTATTCGGTTAATACTTCTCCCTTTTTCGCTCTCAGCGGCGCGCACACAGCGTGCAATGAAGATTTTAGAGCCAAAAATTAAAGAATTAAAAGAAAAATACAAGGGCAACAAAGAAAAGGAGGCACTTGAGACTCTCGCGCTCTATCGCGAAGCACAGGTAAACCCATTCGCGAGCATTCTTACGGTCTTCATACAACTTCCACTACTACTTGCACTCTACTGGGTCTTTCGGTCCGAACCATTTTCAGTCGTTGATACTGCACGACTTTACATGTTCACACCAATTCCACATACGGTCTCATTACAGTTTTTTGGTATCATTTCCATCGTTGGCAAAAGTATAACACTCGCGATCCTCGCTGGCTTTTCTCAGTTCCTCCAGGCGCATATGGCGCTTTCTGGAACAATGAAACCATCAGGAAGTGCTGGTATGCAGGGTGATTTTCAGAAAGTTATGGGCATGCAACTTAAATATGTTTTCCCATTTCTCATAGCGACTATCTCTTATACCACCTCAGGTGCGGTTGCTCTGTATTTCATCACCACTAATATAGCTGGTTCGTTACAGGAGTGGCACGTGCGCCGTACGCTCGATGCGGAAGCATTAAAGCGAGTAACTCCAGAGTGAGCCATCATTCTTGTTAACGAACGTGAGTACAGAATTAGATCGATCAACCGCAAGAGCTTCGGCATCAAGTGAACCACCTGCTACTTTAGAAAAATCGAGCATGAGTTGTGCATAACGGCCAGAAACATCTATTTTCCATATGCGATCGGTGAAATGTACCACACCTTGGTACCAGTCATCGGGGTACGCAAAATTTTCCGATGGGTTTACCGGAACTCCACAATAAATCGTCGAACTATTAGACGTCCAAACGCATTTGTCCGCAATGGTCGCAATAGGGAGCGGAATGATTTCGTTGGTTATCGTATTGACGAGCTCCATTTGCATACCGCTTGAGTTTGTAAAACTCACCAACACCAACCCCCCTGAAGGGCTGGCCAGGGCAACGAGGCCATTTAGCGGCCCCGCAATGCGGGAGAAATTTCCAGCACTATCGACAATGAAGGCGTAGCCCAGCAGTTTTGACGAAGGTTTAGTAAACGCTAGATAATGACCCGTCCCCGCGAAGGAGACGCGTAGCATGGAAAGAGGGGTCGTGAAAGCTGTTACAGCGTGAGTACCATCAATGTGTTCAATCGAGGCAATAGAGCCATTCACGCCAGACGCAAGTGTGAGAATACTCGTCGAAGAAACGGCGATATCGGCGATGTTTTGCGGTAAGAAGAAACCGCCAGAACCATTTGCGGGAAGCGCATAGGTATTGATAGTTGAAAAATCAGTACCAGAGAGATAGCGAACGAACGCAAGCGAGGCGTCTGGAAGCCAAGAAGCCGATTGGATACCAGGGATAGTCTTATTTGAGGTTCTAGTAAGCGTCGCTGCGTGGATAAGGTATGAGTAAACATTACCACTTTCTCGTTCGACATAATTGACCGCAACGTCAGGTGACGAACTTGCGTTTGTGGCAGGAATATCAACAACTGATTCACCCGGTACAACCGGCCCGGCACTTATTTCCACTAATCGTGGAGAGACCATTTCCGCCGCCCCCGTAGGGGCGCTTGGTATATTCGCTATCACTCCCGTGCCCAACGTTCCTTGACCCGCTGTTGGGAAATTTATACTCCCGTTTGGCGTGATTGAGACACGCGAGGGGCGCATGAAGAAATATAAATATATGCCCACCCCGATTCCGACGAGAACTATCACTACCGCGATGATGGTAATGGTACGGCGCATATTAGTTACTCACTATCGTGAACTTAGGATTACTGCTACAGGAACCAGCCCCATAACTTCCATCTGTGCAGGAAAGATACTTTCCCCAACAAGCGGTAGTACTTATGGCACACGGAATACTTATGGCACCCAGACAAGTTGTACCACCATCGGCCGTGCAGATAGAGGCAAATTGTAAAACATCATTTCCATTATTCGAATTAGTCGCAAGACTCGCAAGAGGTTCATAATGTGAATATCCGACTATATAACTGGTAACGCCACTACTTATATCTTTAAATGCGTAAGGGCCAGCATTAGTTGTGCCACAAGTTGCTTTGTGTTGAGTTGTGAAAAATGGAACATCTCCAGGCCCACTTGTGCAAGCTGCAGCAAAATTTTTGGCTTCCTGCTGTGTTGTACATATCGCTGTTTTCAATAAAGTGCCAGTAACTGTACATCCTGTTACTGCAGTTGCAGTTGTCATAAGTGTTTGAGCACTTGCTACAACATTTTCCACTGTTCCTGCATATTGTACTGTTTTTATTATTGGGAGATCCAGAGAAAGATTAAGAATGCTCGGATTAATGATCGAAAAAACTAATGCGGGTGAAAGTACGAGAACAAGACCAAAAATTGCGTTGGAAATTCGCCCTTTGCCATCCAGCATTTTGCTCACACTGTCTTTATTAGTCGCTATTTCAATTCCAGCCCAGATAATTTCAATGACAGCGAGTATTGCGGCAATGCCGATAAGGTATTTATAAAGATTATTGAAAAAATTTGCGAGCGATGTTGAATTCACGACACTCGTCGCACCCTGGTCGGTAAGTCCAGGAATGGGTGCAAGCGCTGTAAAACCTGGCGATGTGTTCTCCGTCGTTTGTGTTTGTGGGGCGGAAGCTTGGGTTGGTACCGACGCCGTCGTCTGTACAGGGGCGGACGTGCCGCTTGTTGCGCAATAATATCCGATCGTGGGATCCGCTTGACATGTACCGGTCTCCCCGGACTGGATACACGGGTCTCCTATATGTGCAGTGGAGCAATCGGTGACGAGTGTGGCGGCATGCGCGACTCCTGTCATGCTCATGACGAAAAACATTACAAAAAGCAGTTTTTTCATAAACCAAATAAATTAGAGTTTGCCACTGTCCCGAAAGAGAGCGGTAGATTTGCCGTCGCCGTTATGTAACTTCCCGTCGAGGCGACGAGCGATAATGAGGCGTTCCCCTGTCCAGAACCAGTTGGTCGCAGTGTTATGGAGTCTCCTGTTTGTGCAGCCTCACCATTGAGGAACCATTGAAGAGTTGGCGCGCCACTTGTTATTGGGAAAGAAAATGGTGCCGCATAAAGAGTCGATTCCGCACCCGTGATGGTATAATTTCCTGAAAGGGCGTGATCATATAGGATACCAAGTAACGGATCATTTTTGTAAATTTGCACCGAGGGTTCAAAAGGGGAAAGTGAGAGCGAATCACCTCCAACAAGACTTCCGTCTGGATTCATGACGACGACTGAGACTGTACGTGCTCGATACTGGAGCGGTGAAGCTACGATCATCGCATCCTTACCGATGCCCGAAGCACTTGTAGCCCTAGTACCATCAACCGTCCATGCATAGGAATAAGTAGTCGGATCAATCTCCTTTCCATTGTTGTCCCGCAGATCTGCCATGGCGACAATTCGGACGTCTCCCCCAAGTGGTACCAAAGGTTTCCCAGGATAAAGTGGAGGTTCTGAAGAAATTGGTTCAGCAACAAGAGCGACATCTTGTGGTTGGATTAAAAGCACCTGACTGTAACTAGTACCGTCTAAGGAAATTGTTACTTTCACGTTAACAAGCTTCCCTGCCCCACCTACCGCGACTGTTGTCGGTTGAATATTGCCTTGGTAAATTTCATTACCAGCAACGGTAACAACCATAGTTGCTCTCGTAAGATCGAGAGAATTTGAGAGCGCAGTGAGTGTCACTTGGCTATAGGGTGCTGGGTATTGTGGCTCGCTCGAAAGCGTGAACGATGCGGTACTTCCTGTTCCACTTGTGAACTGCGCAAAAGCCATTCCTGGAAGGATGAACGTAAAAGCGAAAATTATAGCAAATATGCTAAGACGCATATCTTTATAGTATAGCGTGTGCATAAGATAATTATGCAGCCCTGAGCATCTCCCCGTGGATTTCTTCATCTTGCTCAGTCTCAGAATATGAGTCAGCATTTGCTGCCTCCTGTGTTTCTATCTGGGCAAGTTGCGCCTCGTGAAGTTGCATAAGTTGCATAGCTCGCTGTTCACGTTCTTGAATCTGCTCGGCAGCTCGTTCCTGTTCCCAACTCTTCAGGGTCGCCGTTTCCACTTGTATCTGCCTCTGGTAGAGCTTAAAGAGGAGTACCGAAAATATTGGGAAGGTACCGATGAATGGGATTACGCTTATCCCTAATCCCCCCGAAAGCCAGGAGGTGGCACCAACCTTAAGAAGACGCGGATTCGCTTTCACTATCCAAAATAAAAGTATGAGAAAACCAACGAAACCTACAGCGTCTGCCATGATGACACCAATCGTTTCAGTTGTTTCGATGCCGAAGAAACCCGCCACGGCGGCAGCGGAAGTACACGAGGCCGCTACCACCTTCCCTGCAGTTGCGGCGATGCTCGTTCCAAGTGCGCCATTCACCAGACCGGTACAAGCCAATGCGGCAATTGCCGGTCCAAAGAACCAGAGCATCTCAAAAAGCGCTCTCAGCAAATCCAATATGATTGCCACGACGATAATAGGTATCGCTCTCGGCCATGTCATTGTCTCTGGCGGCTCCGAATTACTTCTTTTCCGTGACATACCGTTCCTTCTCCTTTTTTATCGCGAGAACTTGCGAAGGATCTGAGGTAATAATTTGATCCTCAGTGTAACTCGCAACAATTTTTATTGCGACATGTTTCAATCCCGCAAAAAAGAGCCCCTCTCCCACCCCAGCTTCAATGAGAAGGTATTTCTCCTCATCAGTGAGATTAAACGTCTTTTGCAAGACATCAATTGTAGTTGGTGATTGCTTCAGCAATAACTGAAGTGAGGAGTTGGTAAGGATTGGTCGTCCATAGGGGCTCTTTAAGAAATCCTCAACGTCTTGCGTGATAGTTGCAACACCAAGATAGTATTTACGTCCGCGTTTAGCGACGGAGTACAGGAATGACGCAGTGTCTTCACTTTTCATCATCCACCATGCCTCATCAATAATGAGTAGTCGTTTTCGCAAATCATGACGCACTTCGTTCCAGATATAGTGCGTGATGATATACATAGCGACAGGCTTGAGTTCATCTTCCATATCACGTACCGAAAAGACAGTAAATTGCTCCTTAAGATCAATGTTTGTTGGCTGGTTTATGAATCCGGCCCATGAGCCGCGAATATATTTCGAAAGGCGTTCAAGCAAAGACTCACTCCCCTCCATACCGGAGAGTACCTGTTCAAAATCGGAGAGAAGAGGCGGCTCCGCACCCGTGAAGTCGGCATCGCCCGTGATATCTTTAAGCGCGTAGGTCTCACTGATGGCGCGGTCGACAAGCGCATCCTCCTCGGGAGAAAGGCCACCAAGCATAATACGGAAAAGCCCAACGAGCGTGATGATATTGGAACGCAAAATATCTCTCGGATCCTCATCCTCTTTTACCGGTGGAAGATCAAACGGGTTGATATGGTGTTCGGAAGAGAGCGAGATGTGAAAAGAGCGTCCACCCGTGGCCTCTGCAAGTTGATCGTATTCTCGCTCAGGATCGATGACAATAACATCGGCGCCGAACATGAGTGATCTCAATATCTCGAGCTTTGTCGCGTAACTCTTACCAGAGCCAGATTTTGCGAAGACAACTGAATTATAGTTCTCGAGTGAAAAGCGGTCAAAAAGAATGAGTGATGAATTGTGTCGATTGATACCATAAAGAATGCCACGATCGCTTGTGAGGTCGAAGGAGACAAAAGGGAATATTGAGGAAAGTGGCGAAGAGTTCATTTTTGAATTGACGAGGAGTTCATCATCACCAAGCGGGAGGCAAGAACGGAACCCCTGCTCCTGTTGGAACAGAGATGGCTTTGTATAGACGAGCTTGGCGTCGAGAATGCCACGAATATCGCCCTCAGTTTTATCAATCTCCTCTTTAGTATCGCCGTAGAGCGCGAGATAAAGACCAACGTCAAAGAGTTTCTCTTGCGCCTGTTGCAGATTGTCGCGCAAACTCTCGAGATCCTGATATGCGGTATCTAAAAGCGGATCACGTACAAGCCCTCTCGATTCTCGTTCACTAATCTGACTCTGTACCTCAGCGACCTTCTTCTGGAATCCGCGCAGAGCTTGCTCAGTTTCAATCGGATGGATGAACAAAGAAACATCAAGCACCTTGTCGAGATTGATAACAGGCGAGAACCAACTATCGGAAAGAAAACGAGGATAAGAGATGGTGTAAAATACACGGACAAATTTCTCTCCGAGCTCAAGTTCTCGCGAACTGATTTTAAGTGCTGTCGGAGCTATCGTATCGACGAGATCCAAAGAACCTTGCTTATAAATATCTTTCGGAAGAACCGGTAAAATCGCTGATGTCTCCTCCTTTTTATTTGCGCGATTAAGAAAGTCGAGAAGTGCCATAATTATTAATTATCAAGGCGAATAGGATTTTCAAGCTCACCCGGATTAAATGAGCGGTATAGTAACTCGATAACCTCTTCGGTTCCGAGCGGAACTGCTCGAACACCGGTACCAGCGAGTCCACCCGCGACAAGTGTAAGTCGTTGCTCAAGTTGCAAACGGTCTTCTTCAAAAGAAGTTTCAGTAGCGGCACTCTTTGTAGCAGCATCCTTGTGTTTCAAGAGGCCGACTGCACTCGCAGTAGTGATATGCGGTGCATAGGGTACGACGACATAGAATGACTTCGTCATGATGTTTGCCTGTTCAGTAAAAGAACGAATGAATTCTATATATTCACGCAATTGAATTTTCATAAGTTCCGTTTTCTGTTCAGATTCCTTCGTCCCAAGAAGAGCGAGGTATGGACGTAAATCCATTCTGCGCGAATTCACAACTATTTGTATAGAGAAGTCGAGCATATTGAGAAAGTTTTGGAAACCAACAGTAACCGCGTGCTGCTCATCAGCTGACTTAAGACCAAAGTTAATGGAAGAACATATAAGTATACCGCGATAGCCGCCGTCCTTAAGAACGATAACGCCATTACGAATTTCTTTGACCGGAACAAATTTTTGAGTCGCGGTTGGTGGGTGTGTTGCCATACTAGAAGCCGTGCCCATCATTTTCTGTGGGCACGTCGAGTGACCACGCAAGTTCTGAGAGTCTGCCGCGGGTAAGTTTCGGAGTTCGACGAGAGGCATTAAGGGCATCTGTTGCTACTACCCTTGCCGCTGCGGCAGCTTTCGCGTTCTTTTCAGCTGATCCCATATCCTGATGTTTCCAGAGAAAGAATTTTGAGCGTGTATAATAGTTGAAACCGGCCTCGAGCACGTTAACGAATGGTTTCCCATTTATCTTATAGAACGCAAGTGCTGCCGCAAGTGCTACTGTGGGTATTGCGAGCAGGACCGCAAAGATGAAAGGCAGGTATGCAAAAATCACAATACAGAGCCCGCCTGCCCCTGTGATATAAATAAATTGTTTCAAAGTTAAGGGTCCGACAACCTTATCCTCAACCTCGATGAATTGTGGTACCTGGTATTCCATCTATTTTAGTATACCAGTCGATACCCACAAGGATAACTAATTTCCGAACAGAATCATTACGCGAGATTCAGTTATCATCACAACCAAGCTTAGGGTGAGAAATTGAATTTATCGCACAAAACTCTCTGCTCAAGTTCAAGCACTTGCTCTGGTGTCGCACCGTGTGGATAGAGTGTCAACGTATCGGGGTGCGATTCGAATGCTTTTCGCGTTGCATCGATAATGCGCCATGACTCGAGTACTTCCTCGCTTGAGACAAAGAGCGTATGATCGCCACGTACCGCATCAAGTAACACATGTTCGTAGGCGTCAGGGAGTGCGCCAAAGTGGTCCGCATAGGTGAATGCAAGTGGTACACGCTCAATTTTTCGGTCATAACCTGGCCGCTTGGCAAGGAAACAAAGTTCGATACCCTCGTTCGGTTGGAGTCGGAGTGTGAGGATGTTCGCATCCTGTGTGCCGTTCCGCCGATAGGTAACGACAATCTCTGTTTTCTTCTGCGCAAGAGCTTTGCCGGTGGTAAGTGTGATAGGTACATCGCGCCAGCGAGGATCGTTTGAAAAAAGTGTAAGCGAAACGAATGTCTCGACCATTGAGGTCGGATTGTAAACCTCGTCACGATAGCCTATATATTGGCCGCGGTGGACATGATCAGGATCAACCTCAAGCGAATGTAGGAGCGCGTAGCGTGCCTCGGGAATACGTTGCCATCCGCCTTCTTCTGGTAGGGTCATCAGTGTGAGTGCGGCGAGCTGCAGCAGATGGCTCTGCACGATGTCGCGCAGTGCACCAGTCTGTTCATAAAAAGCAGCGCGACCTTCAATACCAATTGTCTCGCCCGCGAGAATATCGATGCGTTCGATCGCATCGTGGTTCCATGTCCGTTCAAAAAGTGGATTGTCGTGCCGGAAGACAACGATATTTTGTACCGTTTCTTTGGCGAGATAGTGATCGATGCGGTAGACCTGCTCAGGCGCAAAAGAGTTTTCGATGTGCGTAACGAGCTCCTGCGCGCTTTCTCTATCAACACCAAACGGTTTCTCAAGGAGCAATTTTGTGCGCGGAACTTTCGCGAGCCCGGACACATTAAGTTGTTTGATAATAGGCCACGCAGTCTTCGGCGGAACTGAGAGATACCATAGACGTTGTGGCGTTCCGCCGAGCACGCCTCCAGCGATCTCGCGTAAATACACGTCGAGACGTGCATAGTCTCGCGCATCGGTAAGCGACATCGAAAAGAGAGCTATTTGCTTGCGGATCTGTTCCGAGTGTATTACTCCCGTAAGAAGAATATCAAGCGTGACGGCTTGTTGGCGTGTGATGCCGATGATCTTGAATTGTTTTGGAAGAACGCCAGCGACAGCCATCTCGCCAAGGGCGGGCAATAGTTTACGTTTTGAGAGATCGCCTGTAATTCCGATGATAATGAGGATGGTTGGCGTGTCCACGTTATTCCCCACTACCCTTTATGTCTTTGGACTGAATCGGGCTTTCAATACCTGGTGACCACTTTGCCTGTATTGGGCTAAACTTTTTTTCATATTCTTCTATCTGATGCACAAGACTCTGCACGAGACGTTTCATGTGTGGTGGTGTGAGCGCATATGCATTTGCTGTATCGCCAACGCTCATAATCATGACAAAATTTTCCTGAGAATGCCCGGCGACAACATTTTCACAGAACTGCTTAGGAATTTTATTGAAGTCCATATCCGCACTATATACCACCAGTAAGAAGACTAAAAATCCAGGTGACTAACATGAGGAAAGGTTGAACAAAAATGAAGGAAAAGACAAAAAGAAATAGGAAAAGAGAAAGTACACCCATTGTGCGTACCTTCTGCTCGAAATGTCGAAGGCCCGAGGAAATATTCCAGGGAAGCGCGGCGCGGAGTGCCGTGAAACCATCTAAGGGTGGAAATGGGATGAGATTAAAAAGGCCTAGGAAAAGATTGACAAAAGTAATAGTTGCAGCGAGCGAAAGTGTCGTTGCGTCGAGCCCAAATGCTGAGCCGAAACGTACGATGATTCCAAAAATAATCGCAAGAAGGATATTCGTTGTACTGCCGGCTACGGCAACGAGTGCCTCACCCCAGCGATGGTTCTTGAGATTGTATGGATTATAGGGTACAGGTTTCGCCCAGCCGAAAAATATGGTTGAGCCTGTAAATACAAGTAACGCGGGGATGATAACCGAACCGACCGGGTCAATATGTGGAAGTGGGTTGAGGGTGAGACGACCGGCGAGTCGTGCAGTCGGATCACCGAGCGAATCGGCAGCATAGCCATGTGCCACCTCATGCGCAATGATGGAGAGGATAAGAATAACAAACGCGAGAATAGTAGCCATGATTTGCTGGTTTCGTATCCTATGGTATCATATAATGACTATGGCACGAATATGCGCAATTACTGGTAAAAGTACGCAAATTGGCGGACGTTATTCTAACCGTACTCGCGCGACCCAATTTAATCCGACAGGCAAGGTGCGCCGCAGAGCAAACCTTCAGAAGCGCCGCATTTATGTCTCTGAACTCGGGAAAACAGTCATCATTGATGTTTCTGTTAAGGGAATTAAAACGATCAAGAAAAATGGTGCGTATTCTGTACTCAAAAAAGTTGGGATTATCTAACAACCACAACGTTTCTTTACTTGGAATAATGAACCTTCATCCATTACTTCAAACCTGTGTTTTTTTCGGGATTCCCGTACAACCTCCCTTATCGGTGTTACTCGTACTGAGTATTGCACTAGTCCCATTCGTGATCATTCAACTCCTGTGGGTGAAGAAGGGTTTTAAAATAATATTAGCACTCTCATATTACCTCGCTGCAAATTATCTTGTAGACGCGCTATTTTTCCTCACGGCCCTCTATAACCCGACTTTTTTTGGCCCCGCTACCTATAAGTTTGTTCTTGAAATATCTGCCATAAGCTCCTTATTGTATGGCACCCTAGTTGTGATTGCTGCTATTGCTATCACAAAAAATAAAACGTATTTTAGTAAGATATAACGCTCGCTCACCGTAGATTATTCCAGTTTCTTTTTGATGAAATCTTTATGGTATATTTTTGTTTATGACATACCAAACGAAAACATTTAATATTCCCTCCCTAGAGGGAATTTCAGAGAAACAAGTTCAAGTGCATCTTGGCTTATATGAAGGCTATGTAAAACATGCCAATTTCATTATGGAAAAGTTGAAAACTCTCAAGGGAGAGGTGGAAAACGACGACTATTTTGCCGCTGAGCTTCGACGACGTTTCGCATTTGAATTCAATGGCATGCGAATGCACGAATATTATTTCGAACAATTCGAAGGCGTAAAAAGCGGGGATCCTTCATCAACGCTCGTCGTAGTGGCAGCAGAAAAATATGGGAGTGGAGAAAATTTCATCAGACATGTTAAGGAAGTTGCCGGAAGTCGTGGTACTGGATGGGTTGTCGTATATAGCGATCCCGGCGCGAAGACGCTACATACCATTTTTGTGAATGACCATGAGATTGGGCAACTTGCAGGGCTACCGATACTGCTTGCGCTTGATCTCTGGGAGCACGCTTATATGGTTGATTATGTTCCTAAGGAGAAGAAAAATTATATCGATGCATTTTTTGCGAATCTTAATTGGAGAGTTGTCGAAAAGCGTTTTGAGGAATCGATGAAATGAGCACTCGCAAAATTAAAGAGCACCGGTCTAGCTCTCTTTAATTTTTCCCAATACTATTTTTTCTTCCTCGAAGAATCAATCGCTTCAGTGGTGAAACAAGGATAATATTCGTATACTTTTCGTATTCATGAAAGAATTTTTGTTTTTCGATGTTGAATCAACAGGACTGGGGGAAGAGGACCGTATATGTCAGTTAGCATTTATTCATATGGATATAGGAATGGAGAAAGATCTCGAAATCTTCAACCGATTCTTTAAGCCGCCATTGCCTATAAAAATAGACGCGATGGAGGTGCACCACATTACCGAAGGGAAGGTTGCAGACCAACCCTCTTTCAGGGAATATCCAGAGTATGGGAAACTTAAGAAATTATTTGAGAGTGGCGATGTTGTTGCCGTTGCACACAACGCAAGATTTGATGTTGGTATGTTGCAAAAGGAAGGTATTACACCTAGGAATGTCATCTGTACGTTAAAAATTGCGCGTCACCTTGACGCGAACAGTGTTATACCAAGTCATGCGCTACAATATCTTCGCTATTATCTCAACCTAGACATACAAGATGTCTTGGCTCATGATGCTCTCGGGGATGCAAAAGTTCTCAAGGCACTTTTCAAACGGCTCTACCTGAAAATGGGTGGAACGCCACCCGTTCTTACTGAGATGATCAAAATTTCTTCAAGACCGAGCGCTATAACTCGGTTCACGTTTGGTAAATACAAAGGAGAAAAAATAGTCGATATTGTAAAGCGGGATATAGGGTATCTCAGGTGGCTTTTTGATTCAGAAAAAGGAAAAGAAAATCCAGATGAAGACATGTTGTACACGCTTGCGAATCTTCTTGGAATGGTTGACTAATCATTCTTCCTGACCTGCTCACGAGCAGTACCGAAAAATCTTACATAAAGATATAGATTCGCTAGCATAACGAGCCCATAGGCAAAAAAGGGAATGTCTATGAGCACGGTGCCTATGAGATAACCACTCAAACCTGTACCGGCTGATGATGCGGCAAGCCGCGCAACCTGATTTATACCAAGTGCGCGTCCTGTTTCATCTGCGCTAACTCTGCGGGTAAGTTCTGATTGCTGGATAGGTACCGCGGCAACCCGAAATGCGGGGGCGATAAGATAAATGAAAATAGAAAACGGGAGGAATCGAACGATCGGTAATAGTACGAATAACGCCGTTCCAATGCCACGTGTGATAAGCATGCTCTTTACAAACCCGAGATATTTTTCAAAAAGAGGTGCAGCAAGGAGGGCGAATGATCCGATAAGTCCGGAGAGGAACGCATATTCTGACATCTGTGCTTTAGGTAAGTGGTATACGAGGAGGAAAAATGGGATGAGGAAGGGGACAATAAGTCCTTGGGAAAAACCGTTCAATAGGCCGGTCATACTAAATTCACCAATTACCTTTTTCGTCTGCAACTTGTGAATCTTCCCCCTCATTTCTTTTACCTTGATGAACCATAAAGGAAGAATGCCTATAGCAGCGATGATGGCAGCGACCAGGAATAGATTGTGCACACTGAACAACTGCGCAAGAAGTGCACCGAGCGCACCAGAAGCGCCAGCGAGAAACGTAAAAAAAGAAAAATAGACCGTTCTTTTTTCTTTTGGTGTTAGATCGGTAAGAACAGTGTTTTGCACAGGTTGTACGGCACCGCCGATACCGCCACTTGCCAAGGAACCAGTCGCAGAGTAGCCACCGATCATTGCTGCCATGGTGATGACTAGCAGGCTCGGCGAAAGGTATACCATGAGTGCGCTTATTGGAAGAAGTATGCTCGTAAAGAGCAAGGTACCTCTTTTACCAAACGTATCAGTTGTCATTCCAAAAAGGAGACTCAAGACCGCTGTCATCACGGTGGCGGCAACGTAAATGAGACCAATGACGGCAGCTCCATGGTGTAATTCAACAAGAATGTAATAGGGAAAGGCAATATTGATCATCCCCGCTGCGATACTTCGCGCAATTCTTGCGGCAACAATAAAAATAACTCCTCTTCGTCGTTCCCTCTCTTCTTCCACATTATCAAGCGCTAATGTCGTCATACGTGTTCGCGTCGAATGATAAACAGGCGGGCGGTATTCGCGAGAACGAGCACCGAACTTGTTTCGTGAAATACAGCAGTCTGGAGTAATGTGATAATTCCAAGCACCGAAAGAATACCCGCGGCGACATGAATTGCCGTCGCCGCAACGAGATCCTGTTTTATAACGGAAATGACTCTTTTTGAATGAGCAATGATTCCCGGTATCTTCAGAAAATTTTCATCCACAAGCACTATGCTGGCTGCATTAGTTGCGAGGTCGGTTCCTCGTACGCCCATGGCGATACCCACGGTAGCCGCAGAAAGTGCGGGAGCATCGTTGATGCCATCGCCCACCATGATCGTGCGTGCGTGCTTCTCCTCAAGAGTGCGGATGTACGCAATTTTATCCTGCGGTGATAGATTTGCAGAAACTGATGATTCTCCCAAATCCAAAAGTTCTGCCACATAGCTTGCTACCGCATGATCATCTCCAGTCAAAATATGGAGATCGTAACCGTCCCTATGGAGGGCTTGCACCGCTTTTGGTGTCTCTGGACGCAAAGTGTCCGCAACAAAGATCCCCCCAATGAGGGTGTTATCCGAAGCAACAAATATCGGTGTCTCTCCGCGATCCTCCCTCTCGGCCGCTGTTTTCATGAATGCCGATGGGAAAATGACGCCCTGATCTCCTAGGAATTTTTTATTCCCAACAAGAAAGTGTTTGCCCTCGCGTTCGGTCATAAGTCCCCCGCCCTGCATAACGTGCACCTCAGAAAATTCTTCGGAAGTTATGTTCCGTCGCGTCACTTCGCGAACAACAGCACGCGCTATCTCATGCTCGGATTTTTTCTCCAACCCCCCCACCAAGGCCAACATATCGTTTTCGGTATACGGAGCATTCGTTGCGATTATTACATCACGAACCGTGGGTGATCCAATAGTAAGTGTCCCGGTTTTATCAAAGACAATGTATTTTATCTTTGTGAGATCCTCGATAGTCTCGGCATGCTTTACGAGAATCCCAAGTCGGGCTGCAGTATTGATCCCGATACTTATTGATATGGGCCCAATGATGGCGAAGACAATAGGCACCATGGCGATCCAAAGTCCCAACGCGCGAAAGAGGTCTCCGGTTACAATGTAAACGATAATGACGAGAATAGCGGCTACGAGTGAAGTGTATTTCGCATACTGATCAATGAAGCGGGCAATTGGTGCTTTCTCGCGCCCCGCCTCCTCAGCGATCTTGCGTATCTGGGCGACAGTGGAATCTTCCCCGACACGGGTGGTCCGCATTTCAAAATAATCTCCCGCATTGATGGCCCCAGCTGGTATTTCTCCATCCTCATTAATCGGGATCGGTCTTGATTCACCGGAGATGATTGATGCGTCAAGCAGAGCTTCTCGCGCAAGTAATGTTCCGTCTGCCGGTACGCGTTCGCCAGGGTGAACGGCAACGATATCCCCGCTTTTAATGTCGGATATCTCAACTTCTTTCAGATCGCCACTCGATGTCTTCACGAAGCCAGTGTGCGGAAGATACACGGTGATTCTCTCCAGAGATTCGCGGACCTTATATAGAATAATATCTTTGAAAAGGTTGCCAGCGATGATAATCAAGACGAATATCGCGGCGATGGAAACTGAATTCAGGTATACAAGGAGGTATATGGTGAGTAGCATGGAAAACCCGACGTCGAATTTTCGATGAACAACATTTTTCGCGACACCTATGACTGTTGGCCACAGAGCAATGGTTAAGAAAAGGAATCCCGTCGACTGGAGTGATATTGGGTGTTGTCTCACCAAATCAGCATAGAGAAGGAGAACTACTGGGAAAAACAGGCGAGCGATAAAGTCCAAAATGATTTTTCTCATATTTCTACGAAGTATATTGATAGTATCTCACTTAGGACTATATTACGATTTTTCACAAAAAGTTTTAAATAAACTGCAAGAATAGGGCACGATAATGGATTCTGGAATGAGTGTTTTTTCAAAAATGCTACGATTAACAACATGAATAAGTTCTTGGTTATAGAGAGCACGTCATTATGTATGCTGCTTTCCCTCTTCGTCTACACAACTGTTTTCCGAACCACGTCTATAGCCTATGCTGCTACTTCAAGTACGACAGTGAGCTCACTCCAGGATCAAATCAATGTGCACACGGCTGAAGTAACCCAGTTGAATCAGGAAATAGCTAAGTATCAGGTCGAGATTCAGCAGATTGGTGCAGATAAACAAACCCTTCAGGCGGCAATTAACACGCTCGATTTGCAACGCAAGAAGGTTGAAACACAGATTTTAGCGACTCAAAATCAAATCGCTGCTATCAGACTTGAGATCACTCAGCTCGGCTCGAACATATCAGATACTCAATCAACAATTGGGGGGGACCAGGCTGCACTCGCGGAGGATGTTCGAAGCCTTTCAGCAGTTGATGAGCAGCCACTCATCCTGCAAATGCTTTCCGCAAACAGTCTCGCGGCAGTTTGGAGCGATGTCGACGCGACGCTTCAAGTCCAGACTGCCATTCAAGACCAGGTCCAAGCACTTGCAGTAAAGGAGAATCAACTTAATGCCGTCCAAACTGCCTCAAAAGAGAAGCAGGCCGTACTCTCCTCGCAAAAGCAAAGTCTCGCGGGAGAACAGACCGCACTTACGCAAACGCAGTTACAGAAGTCTCGCCTTCTTGTCGAGACTAACGCAAAGGAATCGAATTATGAGACACTCTTGAATCGTGCAAAAACTGAACTCGAAAGCTTCTCTACCTTTGCGGCAAACGCCGGTGGTTTCGGGTTGTTGTCAAATCAAACCAGCTGCGATAGCTGGGGTTGTTATTACAACCAACGAGACTCCGCTTGGGGGAATGATCCACTTGACGGTACTCAGTATCCATTAAAGAGTGACGGTTGTCTCGTCACTGCGATGGCAATGGTCATGACCCATTACGGTTACCGAAATGTAACGCCAGTTACCATCAACACAAATCCAGAAAATTTCGCCTCTTATTATCCAGCATATCTGCTCTTTACCATTCACGTCGATGGTGTAAGTGCCACTCGTAAGGCGGCAACAATAAATGCAACTTTAGCGACAGGTAACCCGGTTATTGTTGGTCTTTATGCTTATGGGGGGACACACTTTGTTGTTCTTACAAAAAAAACTGGGAATGATTACCTAATGCGTGATCCATATATCCCCAATGGAAAGGACATCAGCTTTGCTGCTCACTATTCACTGCGCAACGTCTTTGGTATTTCGAAAGTCATCATCAATTAATCATACATTTTTTGTATAAATGTTTCTGAACTCTTCTTCAACAACACTAGAATAGTTTCTCTAACACAAGAACCCAGTTCGAAACCTTACGTTTTACATGTATTACATAATCCCGCGGCACGTCGTGCCGAAAAATAAAGACCAACCATAACGATACCAAGTAGGATGATAATAATTGGTGTCTGGTTTTCAGTAACAAAGAATGCGCCGCCGCCAAGACCGATTGCACCAAGCAAGATACCAATACCGCAACCACAGGAAGCAGTGGCGAGCACTCCCCCAACAAGTGACGCGACAATACCGGTACCACTTTCACCAACCACGTGGAGACCTTGAGCACGAGAATGGCGGAATGAGAATAGTTCAAGTGTCAGTAATATACCGGTCATGAGTGCAAGTGCAAAAAGCAGAACATAATCAAGTAAGGATATAGTTTCAAGTTCGAATGAAAGTGTATTTCCAGGAACAAGTAAGATCGGTACAAGTAGGTACAGACAGAAAAGGAAAAATGTGCCAGTTGTCGCAATGATTTGATATGTGTGCCTGCGAAATACACTCATACTTCCGTGTAGTATCAGTGAAAGCTGGCGTTCGAATCGGCGAATTCCTATCATGTTCTGTATAGTATAACGAATACTAATAATGGAGACAGAAAATACGTTGATATATAACGTTACTCAATCACCTAGCTTATGACAACCAGCGATTGCTGCTAGGTTTCAATATGAACTTATACTTGTACATCTGGTAACTCGGTGTAAATATCTCGGATTTCCTCCATCACTTCGTTTGGAAGCTTGATGTCTCCGGCGGCAACGTCAGTCTTAAGTTGTTCCAACGTTGTCGCACCAATGACAGTGCTCGTAGTAAACAAACGGCTTGTCACAAACGCAAGCGCCATCACCGAGGGATCAAGATCGTGTTTCTTTGCTAGTTCTACGTAACGACGTACCGCTTCTTGCACACGCGGATTATTGTATCGCCCGCTGTTGCGCGAAAAAAGTGTAAAGCGCGCACCCTCTGGTTTTGCGCCGTTGAGATACTTGCCTGAAAGCACGCCGCCCGAGAGTGGTGAATATGAGAGCAGCCCTATATTTTCACGCAAGCATATTTCCGAAAGACCGATTTCAAAGGTGCGATTAATGAGTGAGTATTGATTTTGAATAGTCGCAATGCGCATATACCCTTTTTCACGCGCAGCACGCAGGTATTCGCTCACGCCCCACGGTGTCTCGTTTGATATGCCCACAGCGCGTACTTTCCCCTCCCCCACAAGCTCATTAAGTGCGGCTAGCGTTTCCTCTATGCTTGGTACATCTTCTTCCACCATGTTCTCAAAACCGCGAATGCCAAAATAATTTGCTTTGCGATCGGGCACGTGTACTTGATAGAGATCGAGATACTCGAGTCCGAGTCGTTCAAGTGAGCCATCAACTGCCGCGCGGATATTCTGGCGTGTATAGCCGGCGCTGGCATCACGTTGTTTAATTATAGATTTTTGAAAGATGCCTGCGACTTTGCTTGCAATGATGAGGTCATCGCGCTTCCCGCGCTTTTTAAGCCAGTTGCCCAGGTATCGCTCGGTTGTCCCTTGCTTTTCCGGATCAGGAGGAATCGGGTACGCCTCAGCCGTATCAATGAAATTAACTCCATGTTCGACCGCATAGTCGAGCTGAGCGTATGCATCTTCTTCTGTATTCTGTTGACCCCAGTTCATGGTGCCCAAACAAATAACGGATACGTCTTTGTTCAGTTGCGGTAGTTTGCGGTACTTCATTACCCCATAATATCTGAAGATACGTTCTTTCGCGACTATAAAATGTTACAGACCTGCCCCAGAAATCGATTCTACTTTCGCTGACTCATAGCTAGGTAGCACCAAGTATACCTAATAGGGTGGCTATCCACCTCATTACTAATCCATACGCGTCTCGTGCGCGATAACCTAGCACGACTTGGCTCTGGGATCAAAGATTCGAACCGCGGTCCATTGCTTCGTTTGCAAGCGCATCAGCATCGCTATTTTTAACGCGCGGAACATGAGTAAAGGAAACAAAACCGAATGTGCTAATTGCATGCATAAGTCGCGCATATTGCTCTTTTAAAATTGGATGTCTCACTTTGTATTCTCCACGCATCTGCTTTACAACAAGCTCACTGTCCATCTTCACTACCACTTTCGTTTCGTTTCGCTTTTCTGACGGTACAAGTTTCATCAATGCCTCGAAGGCAAGAATCACCGCTTCGTATTCCGCAAAATTATTAGTGCGTATACCGAGAAATTTTGAAACAGTCGCGACTGAACTACCAAACTCATCACGAATCATCGCACCAGCACCAGAAAGTCCCGGGTTCCCACGCGCACCGCCATCGGCATGAATAGTGAACTGCATACGGTAACTATACCAAGCGGATGTCGATAAGTCGTAGGCGTACGGAAGAGCTGCGCGAAAACGTATCACGTTCAATATGCACAAGGATATTTACACGACTATCGCGATCAAGTGCATGGACCGTGCGGGCAACTGCACCTTTCGCAAAGAATGCAACCGCATCAATGCTTCCTGGCTCGTTAGACGAATGAATCTTCAACTTCAAATGCTCCTCACTTTTCCCAAAGCGTGAAATCTCTTGCACCAACACCGCGCGGAGCAGAAACACAGGTTTTAAATTCTGTACACCAAATGGTGCAAGCTTTTCTATCCTTTTTAAGAATATGTCGGTTGCTTCTTCGGGTGTAATTGTTGCATCGGCATGTTTCATGAGTGCGTTTACGGTTTCTGGTATTGCAAGTCGTGCATGTGCATCGACAAGACGATCTTCAAGAAAAAATATTGCTTCATCACGCACCGTGAAACCGCCCGCTCCTGCATGGCCGCCAAATTCGGTGAACGTGTCAGGCGTGGCACGTATGAGTTCAAGCACATGCGTCGAACCGCCGCTGCGTACTGAACCCTTGAAGCGCATATTCCCCTCTCTTCCCCAGAGGAACACGGGCCGTTCATATTCGTCGGCAATGGTACCAGCAACAAGACCAAGGAGTGCTGGACGCCATTCGGGATCACCAAGTGCGATGACGCTACGCATGGTCTTACGTTCTTTGAGTCGCGTGTGTACTGCGCGCGTGATGGCGCCCGCATCAGCCTTTCGTTGTCGATTTGCCCGCTCCAACTTCTTCGCAAGTTCATCAGCCTCGTTTTCATCACTCGTCGTAAAGAGGCGGAATGCATCTTTTGCGTCACCCATGCGGCTTGCGGCATTTACCCGCGGCGCAATCATAAACCCAACATCATCTTCGGTAATGGCGCGTTGGTTTATTCTCATGACGCGACATAATTTCTGCAGACCGATGCGTGGAGATTTACGCATTACAAGAAGGCCATAGGTCGCGAGCACACGGTTCTCATCTGTGAGTGGAACCATGTCAGCTATGGTCGCGAGACCAACCATATCGAGGAGCCACTTTTCCCACCCCCGGGGAATTTTTTTATGGAGAGCTGGCTCTTCAGTGAGCGTTGCGCACACAAGTTTCCACGCAACACCAGCACCACAAAGTTCTTGAAAGGGGTACGTCTCATCGGGACGTGCATGAGGATTCACAACCGCAAAGGCGTTCGGTAATAGGGCACCGGGTAGGTGGTGATCAGTGAGGATGACATCCGTGCCGAGTTCCCTTGCACATGCAATCGGTTCCGTGTCCACGACACCGGAATCAACAGTAACAATTAGTTTCACACCACCCTGTTTCACCAACTTCTCGACGCCGTCGATGTTCATGCCGTATCCCTCGTTGTGACGGTGTGGAATGTAGTTCTCAAAGTTTGCGCCAGCCTTCTTCAAAAAATCGTGCAGTATGACGCCACCAGGAATGCCGTCACAATCATAGTCGCTCCAGACGGCAATCCTCTCGCCCGAAAGAATTGCGTCGGCAAGCCGTCGCGCGGCCTTCCGCATATCGGTCATCAAAAACGGATCATATAGGTGTGCATCATATGATGGGTTGAGAAATTTCTCGGCAGATTCGTTTGTCACAATGCCACGACGTGCGAGAAGCGCTGCGGTGAGATCGTCGTACTGTGCGAGCTCCTCGCGGAGTGCATCATCGGGCGGTTCATAGAGCGGGAACATGGTGTGAGGATTGTATCAGGAATTGGTTGGAGTATCCTATGGATATGGATGATTGTATCTTTTGCAAAATTGTTCGCAGAGAGATTCCCGCACTCACTCTCTACGAGGATGGTGATTTTCTCGCTTTTTTAGACATTCACCCGCAATCACCCGGCCACGCGCAAGTGATTCCAAAAAAACATTATCGATGGGTGTGGGACGTACCAAACATCGGTGCGTATTTCGAGGTAGTTAGAAAAATAGCCAAGGCGCAACAAAAAGTTTTTAATACGGAATGGATTCTTTCAAAAATTATTGGAGACGAAGTTGCACACGCACATATATGGGTCTTCCCAGGCAATGAAGCGAAGGGTGACAAGAACGATTTGGAAGGAAATGCAAGGAAGCTCCGCGAAGCGCTTACAAACAAATAGAGACCGATGACACAATCGTATATCATCAAATTTATTTCAGTACTAGTTGAGTGCGACGATTCCCGGTAAGGTTCCCTTCGCAAGGAATTCGAGCATCGCACCGCCACCAGTAGAGACAAAAGAAAATTGTGCGAGGAGTCCAAGACTCTCGATTGATGCGATCGTATCGCCGCCACCGACTACCGAATGCGCATCTGATTTCGCAACCGCGCGCGCGAATGCATCGGTTGCATCAATGAATCCATTTTCGTAATTTCCAAGAGGACCATTCCAAAGGATCGTTTTTGCTTTTTGCGTGAGATTAGCAAGGACCATCGAGGTGTCTGGACCGTCATCAAGGATCATTTCATTTGGTCGTACTTGTTCCGCAGTCGTGATGTGTGCCGAATCACGTTCGTTCGTCATACCGGTTTTGTCTGCAGGTATGACGAGTGAGTCGACCGGTACGACGAGTTTCGGATTGGCGAGGAGTTTCTTGATGTGTGCCAGGTCAGCATTCGAAACTAGCGACTTCCCCACCCTGTGCCCTGATGCCTTAAGGAAATCATTCCCGAGCGCGCCACCGACGAACACATGATCGTATTTTTCTAAAAGCGTCGTGAGCACGGGTTCTTTCGTGTTGAACTTCGCGCCACCGATGACCGCGAGTGCTGGATGTTTCGGCATGAGCGCACGAGAGAGCTCGCGCACCTCTTCTTCGAGAGTCAGTCCGGCATACGACGGGAGGATTTTCGGAACGCCAATGATCGACGCGTGTGGGCGGTGACAGGTGTCGAATGAGTCCTCTACAAATATGTCAGCGAGTGTGGCAAGCTCATGCGCGAACGCCGAATCATTCTCACGCTCGCCACGCTCACGCCGCAAATTCTCGAGAACAAGAATCTTCCCAGGTGCCAGATCGCGAACTGCTGAGCGTACTCGCGCACCAACAATCTCTGGGAAAAAGGAAACACCACTAGTGAGTTTGCTAAGTGCGTGCGCGACAGGCGCGAGCGTCTCGGTTCCTGATTCACCGATATGACTAATGAGTATGACTCGCGCACCTCGTTCGGCAAGGAAGCGGATGGTCGGCAATGCACGTCGTAGACGGTACTCACTCATGACTTTCTCGCGCTCGACAGGCACGTTGAGCGCGGTTCGAACTAATATAGGTATGTTTTCAAATACGGGGATGTCGCGAATGACGCGCATAACTTTACGCAAGTTGTTTGACGAGTAGTGCGAATGTTTCTAGGTCAACCGATGCGTGTCCAACTAGAAAACCGTCGATGCTTGAACTTGCGGCGAGATTGCGAATGCCGCTCGGTTCAACAGAACCTCCGTAGAGTATGAGCGAACGCGCAGAACTTCTGCCTGGCAAAAGTTCCGCAAGCACTTTTCGGATGTAGAGCGTCATCTCGACGAGATCATTCGGATCAATAGCGTCTTTGGCTGTCTTCCCAATCGCCCAGAGCGGTTCATAAGCGATGATCACGTTTGTGCGTTCCTTTGGCGCAAGCGGCGCAAGCGCAGAAGTGAGCTCTTCGCGTACTACAGCAAGATAGCGTCCTTCGCCGTCACGCTCCTGCTCGCCGACACAAAGAACGGGTGTGAGTCCGTGAGCAAGCACACGCACAAGCTTTTCGGTGACAATGGCATTGGTGTCGCCCATGGAGCGACGCTCGGAATGACCAACGAGTGCATAGGTCGCGCCCGCCGCTGCATACGCACGTGCAGTTGCTTCTCCCGTCTTTGCCCCGCCGGTGGTCACTGAAACATCTTGTGCCGCGAAAGCGACCTTTGACCTATTGCGTGGTGCGAGCGCGCCAAAGAAAGGCGCTGGTGGTGCGAGCACGAGGGTATTCGTCGTCTTTCCCGCAAGTCGTTTGCTTAACGCGAATAATTTTTCCGCCCTCTCAAGTTCCTCAACATACGCTTTCCAGTTGGAAATAATTAGCATACCGTCATGATAACAGATCTATACATTTACGCTGGGTCAGCGTGAAATAGAGTATGTATGCGGTACAATAGCCCAGGATCCACCTGGCCCATTAGAAAAACTTGAGCTCTGTAGACCACTTAAGTATGTGACGGTTGCATTTTCGCTTAGGGAAAGCCGATACGCAGTAACCTCATTTGCACCCGAGTTGTTGCTTACAGAGACCGTGCCGTTTGAGGCATAGAGAATAACGCCATTAGCATTGTTGTTTATGGAGATTGCGGTTGAACCAGAATTAGTGCTGAGAATCATAGGGTAGCTTCCCGAGCTTCCATTACCTGAAACACTCACATTATTTGAAAGGCTAACAATCCCCTCTGTTGCTTCACTACCTGGAACATCTGCAATAAGAATTGCACCCTCGTTCCCCGTCGTTGGGGAGACCGTAAGCTCAGAATTATTATTAAACGTAATATTTCCATTTACCCACACGATACCGCTCAGCGCGAGCGTTCCATTTACTGTTAAATTACCATTTATTTCTTTCGGGCCGAGCGTCTTGGAACCGCTCACCGTGTATGGTCCAGCAATTATTCCTCCTTCCGCAGCAATTGACTCCCAAGAACTTATTTGGGCATTCGAAATAGGCATGGCTGCTGCCTGCGCATCGGCACTTCCTGGATATTCCGTGCCGTCTACCGTGCAACCAGAAATATTCTGATAATAGGCATTCCCACCAACCGTACAGTTTGAGAGCGAGTGCGCCCAAGCCGTGCCATTTACCGTAATGCCGCTTAATGATGTTGACGGTGTCCCGCTCGCGATCGTAACGTCTCCGGTAATGGTGCCGTTCCCAGATACATTCCCATCGGAAAATAGATTGCCAATTATTTCAGAACCGTTACTCATTTGTACACCACCCGCACCGACTTGTACGCCATAGTGAAAGGATACCGTAGAAGAATTAATATTAGCGAGTATGGTTACAGTATGTGTTGCAATAGGGTTTGTTGCATTTGGGACAGAACCCATGACTGTTAGCTGTTTTGTGCCGGTACTTATATTTGAGACTTGGACGGTGAAGGTACCGTTGCCGAGTGGAGTATTTGTCTCACCAGAATAATCTTCCTCCTGATTCAATTGATATATAGCTTCATCCACGCCACCCTCGGCGATAGCGAGTGCTTGTGCGCTTGCGATAGCGTATTGTGTGCTTCGTGTTGAGCTTGTAACAAAATTCAGGTATGCAGTAGCGATGGTAAAAAAAATACCAAGAAAGACGAGCATCAATACCAGCACGTATCCACGATTGTATGTTGGTGTGGCGAAGGTGTGTCGCATATAAAATTGATTAATAATTACGTAACCGGATCTGTTCTTGCAGGTGGTCAGAAATGGTGTCCTGTTTGACTGTTGCCCTTGTCTGTATATCAACCATCACCGTATTCACCTGAGTGAAATCAGAACTGTTGTAAGTAAATATAATTGTGTTCACGTCGGATCCTAGTAGTTTCGTACCAGACACACGGCTGCTCAATACATTTGCTTCAAGATGAAGATATGCATTTGCACCAATAACATAGAATTCCGCATAATCATACGTATTTGTTATAACGTTTCCAGAGCCATCAATTGATGGAATCTCAAGAACGAGGGTAGTCGAAGAAGATGTCGCCGTCCCATCTGAAAATACGTGTGTTTGAAGTACGGCATCTGCAGGAAGCGCAAGTGATTCTATTCCATGTAGTATGGCGTTTGCCGAGTCAGATGATTCCACAGATGTTTGTTCATACATCACCGCCATATTGAAATTGTAAATTAGAAGACCGAAAGTGATCATCATGCTAACAGTTAAGGCGATGACAATCATCGTCTCTATAAGAGTAAAAGCGTGCTGTCTTGTGCAATATGAAAATTTCATGGGATTCCGCCAGTCTGCGTGATAAGCGTTGACAGCGAAACCGTACTTGACGCAGCAAAACCCGCTTCTTGCCACAGTACACTCGCAGTTACCTCATCTGTTTTCGCATTGTATGCACTAACCACGAGCGTGGTAGTTGCAGTAGGGATCGTACTCACCAGGCTATTTGAAAATGAGCCGCTCGGGGGGAGGGATGCGTATCCGTTCATACGCAAATTTTCAAGTTCGTTATTGGTGATGGCAAGCGCGATACTCTCATTCGTTGAAAACTTCACAAGGGCGCCACTTCGGATGATCGACTGCAATAGGATCAACGCAATACCCAAAAAAAAGATAGAAACAATGACTTCTATGAGTGTGAATCCGCGGGATACACGCATATTTAAAAGGCGGATGACAACGAATAAATCGGTGCAATCATTGCGACGGCGAAAATACCAACGATAGTACCAATAAACAACATGAGAACTGGCTCGATGATGGTTGAGAGATCTTTCGTCTTCTCTGCGACATCCTCTTCATAAAATTCTGCGATCTGTTTCAACATCTCGGAAACCTTGCCGGTCTCCTCTCCGACCGAAAGCATATCACTCATCAGGATCGGGTAAAGCTTTGTGTGCTCGGCGAATGCAGTTGATAGAAGTTCGCCTTTCTTAACGCGTTCTTCTGCCTCACTGATCACATTTGCGAAAACATCTGTGTGCACAACATCCTTTGTTATTGAGAGGGCCTCAAGAACAGGAACGCCAGAAGAAAGAAGAGAGGAAAGGGTGCGGGATGCACGTGCGGCGTAAGTTTCACGTATGAGTTCATTTATGACCGGTAGATAAAGTGCGCCGGAGAGCACAACGTTACTGCCCGTTCTAGAGCGAACAAACGTGATGCTCCCAATAATAATCGCAATGAGTCCGAGAAATACAAGTGCAACATTGGCAACCATAAAATTTGATACAGCGACAATAATACGGGTGGCAAGTGGCAATGGCACATGGAGCTCTGTAAAGGTGCTCGTTAGGGTTGGTACGACGAAAATAAGCATGAGAACGCCTACGATGATTATCGCAGTGATAACGATTGACGGATAAATCATGGCACCTTTTATCTTACGCACTAATGTCTCTGAGCGTTCCATTTGGACCGCGACAACGTTGAGTGCATCGGTTAGGGAACCTGACTCTTCACCCGCCCTTACCATCGCGATAAAGAGTTCAGGAAATATTTTTGGATAGGCAGATAGTGCTTCGTGAAATGAAGACCCCTTTTTGATTGAATCGGAAATCTTTGTAACAATTGTCTTTAAACGTTTATTACTCGACTGGCGTTCAATAACTGATAGTGCTCGGGAAAGCGGTAGGCCGGCGTTGAGCATTGCAGAAAGATTTCGCGCCAACCTGATTATTTCAGCGCGTTTTACACCCGTTCCTATAGAGATATTGAGCCATGCGGGAAGTACAAATCTCTCAGCATTATCCTCGAGTTCTGTAACCGTGCCCCCTTCTTTCTGTATCTGGTCATATACCGCGAAGCGCGAGGGTGCCTCGACAGTACGTATCTCATCTGGTGCACTGCCCTTTCTTATAGTTACGCGAAACTTCATGCCTATTCAGTTATCGCACGCAAAACCTCCTCGAGACTTGTGATACCGCGTGCGGCCTTATAAAGACCATCCTCGAACATTGTGAGCATACCTTCCTTTTTTGCTTGTGCTTCCAAAGCATCACTTGTGCTAGAATGTAGGATGATTTCGCGTATTGTGGGAGAAACTGCTAGAACCTCGTGAATACCGATACGAGTTTTGTAGCCATCCTCGCATTCGGCTGAGGGGATGGGTCGATAAAAACGAAGATCGTCAAGCGATGATCCTGTTTTCACAAGTTTTTCGTCCTGGAGTGCCTTAAATGCGGCGTTAAATTCCGCGTCGCTCGCGATTTTCGCGCGCGTGACTTTATCCATCACATACTCTTCTTTCTCTTCACAGAACTTGCGCACAAGGCGTTGTCCGATAATAACACGGAGAGTAGAGACGAGAAGAAACGGTTCAACACCCATATCGATAAGGCGTGGTATGGCGCCTGCGGCGCTGTTGGTGTGAATGGTTGAGAGTACAAGATGGCCGGTGAGGGCCGCGTTAATCGCGAGCGATGCCGTCTCATTGTCGCGAATCTCACCAACCATAATGATGTCAGGATCCTGACGTACGAGCGATCGAAGTCCATTTGCGAACGTGAATCCTATTTGCGGATTCACCTGTGTTTGATTGATGCGTTTCATTTGATATTCAATCGGGTCTTCGATTGTCGATATGTTGACGTCTGGTCGGTTCAGGATGTCTAGCATGGTATAGAGCGTCGTGGTCTTACCAGAACCAGTTGGTCCTGAGACGAGAATAATGCCAGTCGTTTGTTTGAGCGCGTGGTGGATTCGCTCCATATTTTCACCATGCAGGCCGAGCACGTCAAGCGTGAAGCCTTCACCCGTCTCACGCAAAAGACGCATGACTGTTTTTTCACCAAAAAATGTCGGGAGGATTGAGACCCGGAAAGAGACGCGATCGCTCTCGGTTTCCATCTTAAAACGTCCGTCTTGCGGAAGACGTTTTTCATCAAGCTTCAAGTTTGAAAGTACTTTGATGCGCGCGACGATACCGGCAGCAGCGGCAGGTGGTAGCGTCATTGCGTCATGAAGTATGCCATCTATACGATAACGAACCAATACCTCGTCTTCCATCGGCTCAATATGAATATCGGAAGCGCCTTGCACGATTGCATGCCGCAATAGCGTATCAACGATGCGTACGATCGGCAGATCTTCAGCCATCTTTTTTAGTTCTTCACCCGAGAGTTCTTTCCCATCCTGAGAAATGATACGAATTTTCCCTGCCTCGGTTGAGATGATATCTCCAAACTCATCTTTGAGTGATTTCTGGTATTGTAAGAGTGCATATTTTATACTCTCTGTGTCAGTCAATCGGGGTAATATCTTAAGACCAGTCTTTTTTCGTACCGAATCTATTGAGGCGAGATCTTCGACGTCAAGCATCGCGACTTCAAGTGAATCGTTCTCCTTTTTGAACGCGATAATGTTATGTGTGCGCGCAATTGGCTCAGGGATAAGGGCAAGGATATCGATTGGGATGTGATGTTCTTTCAGATTTACGAACGGGATACCAAGCATATATGCTTGAATACGGCGGAGCGCATCTTCAGTTAAATAACCGCGCGATACAAGTACATCACCAAGTGGTTGCCCACGTTTTTTTGATTCATCGATAGCAGCATCAACATCCTTCTTGGCAACAAGCCCGGAATCGATGACGAACTCTTTGAGCTCTTCCCCCACGACGTGCATATATATTTAGTATAGCGTGCTCTACCCTATCAAAGTGACAAATTTCACACCGGCTTCTTTACTAGAGCAAAGCTATTCAAATTAAATCGACATAAAAGGACGCAAGTTCTTACGTATCTCCTCGAAAACCTTATCCTTCCTCACTCCTACGATTCCCATTTTCTTTTTCTCCTCAAGAAGTTCGCGTATTTTCCACAACTCTCTTTCTAGGATGGGAGCTAAACTTTCGGATCCTCTCTCACCGTTTTTCTTGGCATAATTTGTGAAAGCCTCAAGTTGCAGAGCAACCTCTTCAAGAATCGTAATTTGTGCCGGATGTCTACTCAACTCTTTATTCTTTCTATTCATCCACAAAAGGGCGAGATCTTTCAGTCTCTCTATTTCAACCCCGACAATTACCTGTGGCACCTTTTCCAGGTGTGCCCTGTAGTGTTGTCGATCTGAATAAAAATACTTCACCTCCCCTAGATGACCCTTATCTATTCTAGCGCGTATCGGATCAAATTTTTTGTGCAGATCTTTGCTTCCAAATGTCACATCAATGCCGAGAGCCAGGTGTGAGAACCCCTGATGCTCTCCTTTAATCTCGGCAACCATATCAATCCCGTTCACGTAGTCGTCAAAAGGAGACGTTTTAATGACCTCGCATCCTGAACCAAACCAATCACTCAATTCGCCGTGTTCGCAGACAATGGCTTCGAAAATATCGGCATAGGTTTTGCTTGGCGAAGGTTCAAACAGCTCTTCAAGACGCTTCACTTCCGCGATATCACGCGCAAGAATATTTTCGTCATATAAACCGGTGAACCTCTCAAGCTTTATTTCGTTTTCGGTTAGAACTTTTTTTGCACGTTCATGTGCTTCGTCTAGGTGTAAGTATGAACTTTCAAACATTTTCGCGTGTTCAGGGTTTCGATAAATTGGGTGTTTTTCAGACATATCTTTTAATATAAAGAATACCAGTGTATTGGTATTAATGTACAAGGTATTGAACCATTACGGAGATGTTGACATATAACCAGTACCTGGTATCCTGGTAGCATCTGAAATGCCCGAAATAGGCTTTCTTTTTAGAAGGTGCGACATACATATTCCATATGATTGATTTGAAAACTATCAACACGGTGCTCGGAGAGTTCGAAGATCGTGGTATTAGCCGCGCGACGATGATTGAGGCTATTGAGAGTGCGATGGCGACCGCGTACAAGCGTGAATATGGTAAGCGCGGACAAATCGTTCATGCGAAACTTGATCTCAATACAGGGACAATCTCTTTTGAACAAATAAAAACCGTTGTGGATGACACGACAGTTCGTTTCCCCACTCCTGATGAGGAGACCGAGATTTCTGCGCGCACACATTCATTCCATGGTGAAGAGGAGCATCTTGCTGAGGGTGAATTAACCCGCTTCGATTCAGAAAAGCACATCCTCATCAATGATGCGAAACTTATAAAACGTGGTGTTTCCGTTGGTGAAGAGATTATTTTTCCACTTGAGCCACAAGATGACTTTGGCCGTATTGCGGCGCAGACCGCTAAGCAGGTAGTCATCCAGAAAGTCCGTGAGGCGGAGAAGCTCTCCATGATGGAAGAATTTGGTGAGAAGAAAGGACAAATTGTTGGCGGAATCGTCCAGCGCATGGAACGCGGGGCAATCTTTGTCGATCTTGGGCGCACAACCGGCATCATTCCTTATGAGGAACAAATTCCAGGTGAACGCTACCGTATTGGTGAGCGCATTCGTGCTTATCTCTATGCGGTGGACGAAGGTTTTCGTGGCGTGTATCTGCGGCTCTCTCGGGCGCACCCGCAGTTTGTGGTGAAGCTTTTTGAGCTTGAAGCACCAGAACTTGCCGCGGGATCTATCGAGGTGAAGGCACTCGCACGTGAGCCGGGTAGTCGTACAAAAATCGCTCTCGTGTCACTTGATCCTCATGTCGACCCTGTAGGTTCGCTCGTTGGTCAGCGCGGTGTGCGTGTTTCCACGGTAATGAGCGAACTCGGTGGTGAGCGCATTGACATCATCGAGTGGAACAGTGATGCGAGGGAGTTTGTAAAAGAAGCACTCTCTCCAGCGACTCCTATTGAGTTGGTGCTTGACGAAGCTGATCATCGCGCAACGGTTACCGTCGCTGAAGATGAGCAATCACTCGCCATTGGTCGTGGTGGTCAGAATGTGCGTCTCGCAGCAAAACTCACAGGATGGAATATCGATATTGTTTCAGCGGGTGGTGCCGATGTTGCAGAGTCTGACGGGAAAACAGTCATCGTCAGCCCTTCCGAAGAAGATATAGTAGAAACAGCAGGCGTTATGCCAACCGAAAGTACCGAAATTATTACGGATATGGCTCAAGAGACGACCGTGCTTCCCGCTGAGGAGGAGCTAACCAGTCTTCCTGAGAGTGATGAAACTGTTGCTGATGCAGAGGAAGATCGCGATAAGGCAAAAGACGAGTAGGATTACTGGCGCTCGTTTTGAAAAAATTTAGGAAGCGGTATACTCAGCGTACATGAATTTATTGCACGACATCGGTCCTGGTACTAAGGAAGAAATGAACGTTATTGTGGAAATCCCAAAAGGCTCGCACAATAAGTACGAAATCGATAAGAAGATGGGAATCATCAAACTCGATCGTGTCATGCATAGTGCGCAAAACTACCCTTTTGACTATGGTTTTGTGCCACAGACGCTATGGGACGATGGCGATGCTCTAGATGTCGTTCTTCTGACCACGTATCCGCTCGTGCCCGGTATTCTCGTCTCTGCCCGCCCGATCGGTATTATGCATATGATCGATGGCGGTGAGGCGGATGAAAAAATAATTGCCGTTGCCTCGGGTGATCCTCGTTACGCTGTTGTAAGAGAGATTCACGACGCAAATCAACATGTGTTGAAGGAAATTGGGCATTTCTTCGCGACCTATAAACAGATTCAGAACAAAGAAGTCGTTGTTGGGGACTTTGAAGGGCATTCTGCAGCCATCGCTGCGTACGATCGCGCGCTGAAAATGTATCGTGATTCACGCCGCACCATAAGCAGGGAATAATATGGAATACAGTGAACCCACCACTATCTCATCGAACAACACAACACCATCGGGGATGCCATCACGCAAAGCTCAATCCTGGGGGGCTATTATTTCCATCGTTATCATCGTGCTCATGGTTATTATCGGCGCATTTTATTCCTGGGGCAATAGGATTGCCCAGGAAAATGCGTTTAACGCGCCAGCAACCGTGCAATAGTAAACAAATATAAAAATCATTTTTATTTATGAACACACAAAAACAACCGCGCGCATCGATGCTTGTCCCGATGGTTATCGAGAAAAGCCAATTCGGCGAGCGTGCCTATGATATTTACTCGCGTCTCCTTAAAGACCGTATAGTTTTTCTCGGAGGCCCTATAGATGACGATGTTGCAAATCTTGTCATTGCACAACTCCTCTTCCTTGAGGCCGAGGACCCAAAGAAGGATATCCTGTTCTATATAAATTCTCCGGGCGGTTCTGTCACATCGACCTTAGCGATGGTTGACACCATGAATCATGTAAAGCCAGCCGTTTCGACCGTGTGTGTCGGTATGGCGGCTTCAGGAGCCGCAATCCTGCTTTCTGCGGGTGAGAAGGGTAAGCGTTTTGCGCTCCCGAATGCCGAAGTAATGATCCACCAACCACATGGCGGTGCCGAGGGCCAAGCGACAGATATTGAGATTACCGCGAAACAGATTCTGAAGCTGCGTGAGCGACTCAACAAAATCCTTGCGAAGAATACAGGGCAGCCATTTGAAAAAATAGAGAAAGATGTCGAGCGTGACTTCTTTATGACCGCGGATGAGGCAAAAAAGTATGGTCTTGTTGATCAGGTATACAAATAAACTAAATAAGTACGTGGCATGTAACACAAAATTTCGCACAGATGAGCTACGTGGGATTTTGTGTTAAAATCCCCCTACCCCGCCCCTCCGATTGACCAATTCGAGCATTTTTCCGCCTCCCCACATACATTTAATCTTTTCCTGTTGCGCGGTGCGAGACAGGCATAATCGAACAGGCTTATATCACTCAAAATTGTATTGATAATGCTCGCGCTTTCGGGAGTGGGCGGCATTGCGCTTGGATACGTTCTGCGTGTCCTTATTGGGCTTGCCCAACGCGGTTCGGTTGAGCTCGACATAAGACAGAAATTACTTCATGCAAAAGAGCAGGCGGCTCGGATAGTAGCTGACGCTGAATTCCGGAGTGCCGTTCTTGAAACAGAGCGCCTCGCGTCTATTGAAGAACGCGAAGGGAAAATTGTCGTACGGGAGGAGCGTCTCGCATCACGAGAAGAATTTCTAGATTCACGCCAGCGTGATCTTGATGAGAAGGAAGATGACGCGCGAGTGCGCGAACAGGAGACAACACGCGCGAAGAATGAAGCGGAGAATCTTTCTGCCGAGCGTGCTAAGGAACTCGCAAAAATCGCTCATTTCTCTGAGGAAAAGGCTCGTGAAGAACTTTTTTCAGAAATAGAACGCTCTTACGAAGAGGCGATCCTCATGCGCCTACAGAAACTTGAGGCACACGGCCGAGAACGACTTGAGAGCAAGGCGCGTAGTATTCTAACAACTGTTATTCACCGCCTCGGGAATGCGGTAAATGCGGAAGTCATGTCCCTCTCGATTACCTTACCCTCAGATGATGTGAAGGGGAAGATAATTGGCAAGGAAGGCCGCAATATAAAAGCTTTTGAACGCGCTACGGGGGTTGACGTTCTCATCGATGATGAGCCAGATAAGATAACACTCTCCTCATTCGATCCACTTCGTCGTGCCATTGCGAAGATTGCACTCGAAAAGCTTATTGCCGATGGTCGTATCCAACCAACCAAGATAGAAGAAACGGTAAAAAAGACTCGTGCCGAGATTGCGGACATTATAAAGCAAAAGGGTGAAACTGCGGCATACGAGGCTGGTGTCATAGGGCTTGACTCAAGACTCACTGCGCTTCTCGGGCGTCTCCATTTTCGTACTAGTTATGGTCAAAACGTGCTTCAACATTCGGTTGAAATGGCGCATATTGCTGGAATGCTTGCGGCGGAACTTCACGCTGATGTAGCTATCGCACGCGCGGGAGCATTACTGCATGACATCGGGAAAGCGGTTGATCATGAGGTTGAAGGCACTCATGTTGAAATAGGACGACGTATTTTGGAGAAATTCGGTGTTGATAAGCGCATTATTCGTGCTATGCAGTCGCATCATGAAGAGTATCCATACGAAACACCAGAGTCGGTCATTGTCCAGGTTGCCGACGCGATATCAAGTAGTCGCCCAGGTGCACGCCGCGATACTGTTGACCGTTATCTGGAGCGTCTTGGCGACCTTGAGCGACTCACATCAGCCTTTGATGGCGTCGAAAAGGTTTATGCCATTGCGGCAGGACGTGAGATACGTATCTTTGTGAATCCCGGTAAGATTTCCGACATTGCGATGCACACACTTGCGCGTGATGTAGCAAAACGTATACAGGCAGAGTTGAAATACCCCGGAGAAATAAAAGTGAACGTTATTCGCGAAAACCGTGTTGTTGAATTTGCACGATGATTTCACGTTATTAACATCTCCTTGGCAAGCCTATTGCGAAATATGGCCCGTTTCCTATACTTTCTCTCATACCCACCCCAGACAGGCTGTGGGATTAGCAATTAGAAGATACTCATGAATAAAGCAGACATTGTAGACAAGGTGCATGGCGTGCTCGGCACGACAAAAGCTGATGCGGAGCGTGCAGTTGAGACAGTCATAGACTCAGTAGTTTCCGGCCTCAAGTCCGGGGAGGAGGTGTCAATCGCAGGTCTTGGCATTTTCGCAACGAAGGCGCGCCCTGCGCGTGAAGGTCGCAATCCTCGTACGGGTGAGACAATTCACATCGCAGCCTCTCGCACGGCAAAATTCCGTGCCGCAAAGGCGCTCAAGGACGCGGTAAAATAAGGTTTTCGTGTTTGAAATAACGCGGCACTCAAAGGGTGCCGCGTTATTTTAAGCCCACCCACAACTCTAGACTCTGTCTGGTAGACGACGCTCATTTTGATACACTCAGTTCATGCGCTTTCGCAAAAGCACCCACGCGCTATACAAGACGGAGTATCATGTCGTCTGGAAGCCTCGATATCGGAGACAGATATTCATACCCGGATGCGCCAATACGCTCAGAAACTTCTCAAAGACCTCGATGGTCTCGACCCCTATTCGAGGTACTAGGTGAACATGCTGCTCTACCCTGTCCACAGGGTTAGCGTGATACCGCCAAGAGTTTCAGTTACCGACGCAATTTAATATATGAAATCTCAATCAGGAAAACTGCCTCAAGGCGAAATTTCCTTTTCTCGAAAACGTTATGCGGGACAGGAGCGGTATCTGGTCTCGAGGGTACTGATGTGTCCATCAGCGGCCTGAACGAAAAGGAAATCCTTGCCTACGCGGCTCACCAAGATAAGGAAGACCGAGAGCGACTGAAACTCGATCTCTAGATGGAGAGCGATGCTACCAGCTCTGTTGGTGGTCTTTCACTCCCGAAGGACTTGTTACATGTGTTAAGATAAACACATGAAGGATAATGACATCACTGTCGTGGATTTAGAGAAAATGATAAGAGAAGGCAATACGCGTGTTCTTGATGTGAGAACTTTAGAAGAGCGGATGTCAGGATATATCAATGGGAGTGTGAACATAGATTTCTATGACGAAAATTTCAGGCCTGAAATTGAAAAACTAGATCGCTCAGAAACCTATGTCGTCTACTGCGCAAGTGGAGGTCGTTCAAGTAAGACCGTACGGATGATGGAAGAGATTGGATTTACCGACTGTCACAACCTTAGCGGAGGATTTGGTGAATGGACAAGAGCAGGAATGAAGGTGGTAAAATAAGCATGTTCCAATAATATCACTCATAAATAATGATGCATGTTTACTGATACCGCAAATTCAATAAGTAGATACTTCTATCAACGGGCATTCGGGCTCCTTCTTCTGCGGATTGCAACTGGTTTCATTTTCTTTTTTCATGGTTGGATGAAAGTGAGTAGCATTGGAAATACCTTAGGAATGTTTGCCCATATGGGTTTTCCAGCACCAATCGCATATTTCATTTCCGGACTTGAACTCGTCGGTGGCTTGGCGCTTATTCTCGGAGTTGCAACGCGATTTTTTGCGCTGCTCTTCAGTATTGAGATGTTAGTTGCCACGTTTATCGTTGGTTTTGGTCACGGACCTGGGATTGAATTTTACCTCGCGATGGTTTCTTTCGCCATAGCACTCATCGGTAGCGGGCGACACTCTCTCTTTAAGATGGAGTGCGAGAAATGTGGCGGTTTCTTATGTGATGGTACGGCTGGTCTGTGCACGGTCGGTGAGTGATTTCACTTGCGGATTGTTGCGTCTGCCTGAGACTCAACACATCGCCCCTCCTTTTCGAGAAAAGGATAAACAAACGCAAGATCCTTCTCATCATTATTGTCGTCTAGCGTGTCGCCAGACTCTCTCAACTTGTTCTCATATTTCCGTAACTCGTCGGTCAACCAGAGATAAGCCATGAATGGGGAGATCTTCCCATCTTCGACATGCTCAACAATAGTTCTCATAGTTTTCGGCATACTGAATACCTTGCGATATTTACGACCCAAAGAAGAGACCGCTTCAGTAACGTCAGCCATGTGGAGTATGTCTGCAAAATCGACACTTATATGCAAAGCATCGATTGCGGTCGGGTACTGGAGTGGTTCTCTATTGTAATTATGATGGTGTGCTGCGAGTTCTGCTTCAATAGGGAACCCTGCTGCCTTAAGAATGTTCCCTGAAACCCGTTCATGTTCCATGATTATTGCCATAAGCGTTTCATCACCAGAAAATCCAAAGCATTTAAGCTCGGTAAGACCTTCTTCAGAAAGAACCTCTCGTGCTGGAACAAGGTAGATTGGGCGCACGCGATGAATCTCAAGTGCTTCAGTAAGCGCAGCGTTTGTAGGATTTTCCGTGAGGCCAAGCGACTTCGGAATTTTCTGACTAACATAAAGATCATGATAAACGCGGTGTAGACACCCGAGCATCGCGCCATCTCCCATTTCGTGCTGTATAACCAAGCGCGGTATCTCAACTTTCCCAATATCATGGAAAAGGCATGCGCGGTAGAACTGCTCAAGTGAAATACCATCGCCTTCTTGCAGAAGGCGCTTGATGGTCATACCCGGCAGGATTTCTACCTCCATTTTCTCTTGAGCGATCTTGTAGGTTTCAAGACAATGCTTCGCTGTTTCTGCGTCGTAGAGGTCGAGGATGGTAAACATCTCATCATCTTTCTTAGTTAAGAATGGAATCTTATCGAGTGCATACGCGTGCCTTACACGTTCTCTCTCCTTATCAAGGAGGCCTTCTCGGCGAAGGGAGTCGATTATTTTTATATAGTTCCCTCCCCCTGCAATTTCAATTGCACGTGTACCGCGCATTTCGTCATAGTCGGCAACTAATTTATGGCTCTCTGTATTTCTCATTTCCCCTTGCTGGATAGGCTTTGCGTTAGCAGAGTATCGACCATCAAATGATTCACTAGACATAATTACTTCTTAACTATAAGCTATCTCGTTCATTTTTTGAAATACTGTACTCTCCTGTCCTAAGTCGCAGTTGTTGTATGGCGTGCAGACTGGATCCAACTACGGGCAGTTATAGGGGGAATATGCAAAATCCCAAGATATCGAATAATACGTGTATATCCAATAGATGGATAGATGGGGAGTATTTGGGCGATTCGCAGACTGATACATAGCACTTTGTATAAAATTGGAGATAATTATATGATAGTTAGGTATCTAACTATTCATGCAATCCGCTGAGAACCCGCAAAAGAAAACATCTCTTCTAAGACTACTAAAACGATGCGGTCGTTTAATAGATGCTGAAATTGATACGTCGCTCAAACGACATTCCATCGCTAGAAGTCAATACGGGGTACTCTATCTCGTCGCTCATTATGGTGAACCATCGCAAACAGACTTGCTTGAGGTCCTGAAAATACAAGCGCCGACTCTCACACTCATTGTTGGTTCGTTAGTACGAAAGGGATGGCTTGCTCGTACCCCGTACCTTAAAGACAAGCGCATACATAAACTCAGACTGACTATAAATGGAAAAAAGAAGTTCAGACAGATACCTGATCCGGTGAGTAAGCTCCAGCGGGTGATCCTAAGAAACCTAAACGCAAAAGAAGTGCGCATGCTGGAGACAACTCTCAGCAAGGTCATCAAAAAATTAAGCCCAAAAGACGTATGAGTACCTTACTAAAAGAGATACTTGCGCCCGCCGATGTGAATAGTCCCAACTATAAATGGACGGCACTCTCCAACACGACACTCGGCATGTTCATGGCGGCGCTCGACTCAAGCATCGTCATTATCAGCTTGCCTGCCATATTCCGTGGCATCAATCTTGATCCTCTCTTGCCCGCCAACATCGGGTTCCTCTTGTGGACGCTGATGGGTTACATGATGGTCACGGCGGTCCTCGTTGTCACGCTCGGCCGCTTAGGTGACATGTACGGCCGTGTGCGGATGTATAATGCTGGTTTCGTGGTGTTCACGCTCGCCTCTGTCGCGCTCTCGTTCACGCCTGGAACTGGTACAAGCGCGGCGATGTACCTCATCATCATGCGCATCGTGCAGGGAGTCGGTGGCGCGCTACTTATGGCAAATTCAGGGGCGATCCTCACCGATGTGTTTCCGTCGCATCAGCGAGGACTCGCTCTGGGGATTAATCAAGTCACCGCAATAGCAGGCTCATTCATCGGCTTGGTGGTCGGTGGGATTCTCGCAGCGATTGACTGGCACCTTATTTTCTTGATCAACGTGCCGATCGGCATTTTCGGCACAATATGGGCGTACTGGAAGCTGCGTGATACAGGCGTGCGCAGAAAAGAGTCGATCGACTGGTGGGGCAATATCACCTTTGCGCTCGGCCTTGTGGCGCTTTTGGTCGGCATCACGTACGGCATCCAACCCTACGCGGGCCACACGATGGGCTGGACCAGCCCGCTGGTTGTGGGGGTCCTTTCGTTCGGCGTTCTGTCGCTCATTGCGTTCACGCTCATCGAGTTGCGTTTGCGCGAGCCCATGTTTAACTTGCGACTATTCGGCATCCGCGCCTTCTCTGCAGGAAACATCGCTGGGCTTTTGGGCGCTATAGGCCGCGGCGGGCTACAGTTCATGCTCATCATATGGCTGCAAGGGATATGGCTGCCACTCCACGGCTATCCGTTCGAGTCTACGCCCTTGTGGGCTGGCATCTACATGCTTCCGCTTACGGCGGGATTCCTCGTAGCAGGCCCCGTTTCAGGCTGGCTCTCCGACAAATTCGGCGCTAAGTATTTTGCGACTGGCGGAATGCTCTTGGGTGCTATTGCGTTCGGGCTCCTCATGTTTTTGCCGGTTAATTTCAGCTATTGGGTGTTCGCGCTCGCGCTTCTTATAAGCGGCATCGGATCGGGACTTTTTTCCGCGCCGAATTCGACTGCTATCATGAACGCCGTGCCGGCGCACGATCGCGGACAAGCTTCGGGCATGCGGGCGACCTTCCAGAATTCCGGCCAGGTACTCTCGATAGGATTGTTCTTCAGCCTGATGATCATCGGGCTTTCGGCGAGCCTGCCGCAGGCTATCCTCTCTAGATTAACTGCTGAAGGGGTGCCGGCGACAATCGCGCAACAGGTTGCTGCGGCTCCACCAGTCTCGAGTCTCTTTGCCGCGTTTCTCGGCTACAACCCGATGCGGCAGCTCATTCCCGCACAAGTTTTAGCCTCGCTTCCAGCGAAAGCGACTGCAACACTCACGGGCGGCCAGTTCTTCCCCAACCTCATTTCGGGTCCGTTTAAGCAGGGGCTCTCGATAATCTTCATACTCTCCATCATTGCGTATTTGGTCGCCGGCGCCGCATCATGGTTACGCGGTGGCCGTTACGTACATGGAGAAACTGATGGAGAGGAAGCGGTGACTGTAGGAAGAGTGTTCGAACCAGATTTAAAAAATTAAGTAACAGATATTATGGAAAAAACAGCCCTGTTAGTTATGGATGTGCAACCCGGAATTATTGATCGGTTGCCGAATAAAGCCGAGTATCTTTCAAAAGTTACCGCGGCGGTAGCTGCTGCTCACGAAAAACATATTCCCGTCATTTATGTCGTTGTCGGGTTCCGTCCTGGCATGCCGGAAGTTAATATACGCAATAAGTCGTTCGGGAGTATCACGAAAGAAGCCGCGACGGCCATGATCAATCCTCGTCCGACGATCATTCCGGCGGATGATGACGTGGTTGTAATAAAACGTCGCGTCAGTGCTTTCAGCGGTAGTGACCTTGAAGTTATTTTGCGAGCCAAAGCTATTCGGCATCTCGTGCTCACCGGGATTTCCACGAGCGGAGTCGTACTGTCGACCGTTCGTGAAGCCGCCGATAAGGATTATCAATTGACTGTCCTCTCGGACCTGTGTGCCGATTTTGACGCGGAAGTCCATTCGGTATTGATAAATAAAGTGTTTTCGCGACAAGCTACTGTGATGACTGGTGAAGAGTGGCACGTGTAGGTTAAGATAGTTTCCTCCCAATCTCTTTTATTGTGCGGGCGGCGGGAGTCGAACCCGCGCTGACTGCTTGGAAGGCAGCCGTCATAGCCGTTAGACCACGCCCGCATAGTGCGAGAATACCATTTTTAGGATAGCGTATGAATACAATGCGATTTACCCCCTATCTAGGCATAATTTTTGCACTCATTCTCGGAAGTTTTTCAATTGCTTTTCTTGGGCATACACGCACGCCATCCAGTACCATCCTTTCATCCAAGGCCGCGTCATCAACATCTTTAGCGTCACCAAAACTTTTTTCACCTGTATATACCCGCTCAAGTCAGACCACAAAAGAGGCGACAACAATTTCCACGCAACAAAAAAAGGTTGTTATAGCGTCAGTGGTTGAACAGAAAGTTCCAGCCATCCCTTCTCCGTCTCTAAACATATCGCTTGACGCATCGGCGTCAACTTTACGCGCAGCGCTCGTAAACATCATTTGCTACGTACCCGCTGGAAGTGGTTTACATTCCATAAGTGGTAGTGGGGTCATCATTGATCCCAAGGGAATTATCCTCACGAATGCACATGTTGCACAATATTTTCTCCTTGCGGATCGAGGTGTTTCCTGCACAATACGTTCAGGAAGCCCAGCCACGGACAGTTATGAAGCGGCACCAATCTTCATTTCACCCGCATGGATTAAAGCGAATGCGGGTGTGCTTACCGAAGCAACACCAAGCGGAACTGGTCAATATGATTTCGCGCTTCTCGCTGTTACCAAGAGCGAGACTTCTGCAGTGCTTCCCCCCTCTTTCCAATTCATACCACTCGCAACGAAACCGCTTCTTGCGGGTACGCCAGTGGTCATTGCCTCTTATGGAGCTCAGTTTCTTGAGTCAAGCCAGGTACAGTCTTCCCTCTTCCCTACCGTCGTTTTCGGTTCAGTGAAAAATGTACTCACGTTTGCGACGAGTACAATCGACGTACTTGCACTTGGCGGTTCGGCTGCAGCACAGGAGGGATCCTCTGGCGGCGGGGTCGCGAATGCTAGCGGGGAACTTGCCGGTACCATCACCACAAGTACGGTTTCCGGCGATACCAGCTCACGTGCACTCAGTGCCATCACTGAGTCGTATGTCCGTGCCGATTATGCGAGTGAGACTGGAAGGACGCTCGATTCTCTTCTTGCTGAACCAGTGGAGACCTCAGTAATCAATTTCTCAACCGAAATCCCTATGCTTGAGGCGATTTTAGTTGCGCATATGCCATAACGATCGGGCCGCCGAGAATTGAACTCGGTCTACCTGCTCCCAAAGCAGGCGTACTACCGGCATACTCCGGCCCGTTAACAACATCCTAACAGTTCTAAGCGATTTGCGGCAGATGGCTTCTAGGCGGTGTTTCTCAAACTCTCACCCGAGATCATTTCTAGATGAGCTACTCATGTAGTCTAACCATGTTTATCATATTCAAGAACCTTGTACGACATGAAAATTTCATAATAAGAAACTATATTGTCCGGTGCGTTCTTATGAAATCTTTGCCGATTAAATGGACCAGCGTCTTCTTCACAAGAATTGTCTACGGCCTTTATAAATATGGCTTATTTACTCAATAAACTTTAGGACCAGAATGAAAAGCTCACAACGAGTAATTGTCCTTTATCCCCAGTATTAACACCTTTTTCCACTTTATCAATTATCCACAATATATTATTGTAGATAATGACCTATGTCTAAATCTTGGGGATCCGAGCATGATAGACAGCGATTTTTAACTTACCAGAGAAAACGTAGAGCGACGTTTAAGGCGATGGGTATTTGTCCGAATTGTGAGAAGAATCCCTCTGTTGCTGGAAAGACGTGTTGTCGACAATGTCTTGAGGATAAGAAATTGACACTACTGTTTGGAACAGCGGGACCGTACAGGCAACTATACGCGGAGTTGTTTGAGCGACAACACGGATTATGTGGAATATGTCGTTTCCAAATGAAAAGACCTACACTAGATTATTGTCCCAAAACAATGATAGTACGAGGATTGCTTTGTTTTGACTGCAGAATTGGCCTCAGAAAATTTAATGACAGCATTAGGCTCCTAAAATATGCAATGGATTATGTAGAGAACAATGCGGGGATTGGGATCGTGATAAGAAGCAAAAAGCTCACTTCGAGAAGTCATAATCATCTATGAAAAACGAGCGTACCCACCTGGGTGGGTACGCTCGTTGCAGATAGATTACCTATTCCTTGACGCAATGAGCTGAGCAATCCTTCCTTGGAGAAACCTCTTCTCACTTTCCCAGGTCCTTCTGAAGACAGGATCGATCGGTGCTCCGCTTACATAGGAGCGATCGTCGATTATCTCACTTCCATGGTCAGCTACTTCATTTCCACGTCCACAGTTTTCGTCACTCTCACTCATTGTATCTTGCTCCTCACTTCATTTTTATTTGAAAAATACTCATTACATCTGATGTGAATTTATCATATGTCTAATTTCTCGTCCACATCTTCGCATGCGAGTTCAATAAGTAACTGCACCACCTCCGTTAATCTGGAGAGGTTGCGTCACTGTGAATTACGAAACTGCGAGCGGAGGTTGAAGGGAAAAGCGAAACCATCAAAGCGAAGGAGATGGATATCCGCAAGTACGCAAAGTATCTGCTCAAGAATGGTACGAGAGAAGAGAAACGTGAATTGCTTGAACACCTACGTAACCGCCTGATCTTGAACGACTACATTATTACGCTCGCCGACTAACACAAAAGCGCGACGAATGTCGCGCTTTTGTGTGCGAACAACCCTCGCGGTTACGGACTGAAATTGAGGGCTCGCGGTCTGAAAATAGGCTGCTGACTGCTGTGCGGGTAGGGAGAATCGAACTCCCATCATCTGATTGGCAACCAGATGTTCTACCATTGAACCATACCCGCGCTCCCGCAGCATGATAGCATGCCACTCATCTATATTTCTAGCGTTATTGTGCAGCTCTTACCCATGCCTTAAAGTATGGCTTTACTGTTTTCCAACTCTCGGTTCGAATCCTCGATTAGTTCTGGCTTGACAAGCATTGGATCTTGCATAATGCAGGGGGCAGACGACGTTATTTGTCGCTGGCGCAATTTCAGCCACCATGTCGCTAATAAAGTTGAAGTTGGCATGGCGATGATTAGTCCAATAGTTCCGGCGAGCGTTCTAATTATCTCACTCGCTAAGGGTTCATAGTTGAGCGCACTAAATAACGATCCGTCGCCAGCATAGACTATGAGTAGTGGGAATGAGACTCCCGCATATACTAAAAATAACGTGTTGATTATCGAGCCGAGATGCGCAATACCGACGGTATATGATTTTCTATAGATATCCCAATTATCCGCTTTAGGGCTTGCAGCTGCGAACTCCATAACTGTGGCCACTTGCGTGACTACCATCTCGGTTAAAATACCGAGCGTACCAAGCATAATTCCTGCGACCAATAATTGCCGCAGGTTAATACCCGCTAAACCAAGAAAACTATCATCGGTCGAGGTTATTCCTGTCAGATGTGCCACCGAGACAGAAGCGTATATCAGTAGGCTTACAAATAAAAAATTCAAGATTATGCTGATCACTGACAGGTGCGACAGCACCGTGAATCCTTCGGTCAGATATACGATGCATACTAGAATCGGCACTCCCACAAACAGCACCACTAGTTCGGGATTATGACCGCTGACGATCAGAGGAACGACGGCCCATATAAGCGCACCCATTGTTAGTAGCAGGGAAAGAATCAGCTTAAACCCTTTTCTGCCAGACACGATAAAGAGGAGCACTATAAACACAGCCGTTAACAAGAAAATAGTTAATACCATGGATTATATTTGATCAGCAACTACTGGCAGCAGATTATATCGGACTATGGCGTCGGAAGCTCTCGTGTTATTTATCTGCTGATTCCATAATGTCTGGCAGGAGGTAACGGGCAAGGACACCAACTGTGGAAAAGTGGTGCAGGTCCCGTGCTCAAATATACCATCAATGGAACCGGTATATTTCAGATCCGAACTTATAATGAACTTTATAGCTCCAGTTCCCGGTACTCTCTGCGTTACCACAGGTGTTCTCGTAGCAAACAGATCCTGGCCGAGCGCGGTACTAGGATATTGGATGCCCAGCAAGTCAGCAACGGTCGGATACAAATCAAGGTGACTCCCTGGAGTTCGGTCTGTGCCCACTGGCAAAACATTGCCCGGGGCCAAAATTATAAGAGGTACATGCTGGTTCTGGGAATCGGAGGTGCCTATGAAAGCGCCGTGATCGCCGTATATAACTATCAAGGAGTTGCGGTACAAGCCGTCTGTCCTGAGACCCGTAATGAAATTCCCTAGCGCCTGGTCGCTGTAATGCACCGCCTCAAGATATTGCTGCTGTGTTGGCGTCAGTGTCGTGTCCTTTGGTATCACCAGCGTCTCGAGGTCGGAAGGCAACGTAAACGGCGTATGTGTGCTCAGTGTGATGACCGTTGCCATAAACGGCCGCGGTAACGCCTGTAACTTAGATAGGGATTGCTTGAAAAAATCAGCATCGCCCAGCCCCTCGGGTCCAACTTGTCGCGGAATGGTGTAATCGGGTTTGCTGAAAATATCTTCATAACCAAGCGGTGGATAGGCGTTTGAACGATTCCAGAATGTCGCGACGTCCCCATGCATGACCGCAGTGGTGTACCCATTCGTGTCAAGCAGGTGCGGTAATGCATCGTAATGATTTTCTGCATACGAGATAAACGCCACCGCGTCTGGCAAAGGATACAGAGAATTCTGAGTGGAGAACTCTGCGTCTGCCGTATTCCCTTCGCCGTCCTGCGAATAATAATTCATGAAATAGGTTCCCTCTTTCGAGAGTTTAGTCAGATTCGGTGCGACCTCAATCCCATTGATTGTGTATCCGATAACCCAATTTTCTAGCGATTCGACCTGAATAAATATTAGATTTTTCCCTTTCAGCAGTCCGAAATCAGAACCGTGAGGAGGCAATACCCTCCCTTTTGCCCACTGTGTAAGAAATGCAAGGTCAGCAGGGCTCGCTGTACGGGGCTCAAGCGTGTACTGTGCCAGGCTTTCAAGATAAAAATTGACTATGCCAACTTTAGCCACTAGCGAAGAGAGATTAAACATATCGCTTTCGTTATATAAACCTCCGATACTTCCGAACGTAAATTGTTCTGAAATTAGGAGCGTACCATACCCACCACAGAAAATGATAAGCATCAGGAAACATATGGTGATTTTTTCTCTGACAAAAAGTTTTCCATTTTTTTCTTCTGCACCGATTAAAAAATATCCACCGACAATGACCAGCAGTGGGACTACAAAAAAAAGTAGCTTATATGTTAGCAATGTCTTGATGGTACTAACTAAGTCAATTGCTTGGTCGGAATAGGCAAGCGATGATGCCTGCAAGAATCCCCCAGAGTATCGGTAGTATAGAAATTGAGAAATGAATATCAAACAAATGAGTAGAGATATTAAAAATGAATAGAGATAGCGACTATTCCTTTGTGCAAAAAAAACTGCCGGAAAAAACAAGACCACACTCAAACCGATGGATGCCGCAACACAGCTCAAGATAAAGGATCCCCACGCGATATCGAGCCACCAGTTAAAAAGTAGGGTCTCAACGATCAAGAGAATAGTTAAGACTGTCGGCAGCCAAACGATTTCAACAGTGCGTTTAAATTTCATCAGTAGGTAGATCGTAATGCCTTTACTTATCGTCAAACACCCCTTTAGATACCGAACCAACTTTCGCCATTTTAGAGCCTCACGATTGAGTTGTACGGGATAATGGCTGTTTGTGCCCCGACCAGGAATCGAACCCAGAATTCGACGTCCGAAGCGTCGCGTGATATCCGTTTCACCATCGGGGCGTACTTGCATACTACGGCACAACAGCTAAAAAACCAGCCGCGTTGTGCTACGATTCGCCTATGTCGTATCGTATTCCGAACGAGGTCTCGGCAGTTTCAGGTAGGTTACGAGAATCTAGATACGAAGCGTATCTCGTTGGAGGGTGCGTTCGTGATCTAATGATTGGGAGAGAGCCCAAGGACTGGGACATTACCACTAACGCTACACCAGAGCAAATTCAGACGATATTCCCCGAATCCTTTTATGAAAATAACTTTGGTACGGTTGGTGTAAAAACTGGCTCAAAAGATATACGTCTCGGCGTCATTGAAATAACCCCTTATCGTGTTGAATCCGGATATTCAGATAAACGCCGGCCAGATAAGGTCGAGTTCGGCGCTTCTCTTTTGGAGGATCTCGCACGTCGTGATTTCACGGTCAATGCTATGGCACTCAATGATTTTAAAGGACATATTATTGATCCTTACGACGGTAAAAAGGATATAAAGGACAAAATAATACGAGCTGTTGGTAATGCTCGTGAACGTTTCAGTGAAGACGCATTGCGCATGCTACGTGCAGTCCGGCTAGTTGCCGAGCTCGATTTTGGTATAGATGGCGAGACCGCTGCAGCGATTGGCGAAAATAGCAAGTATTTAAACAATGTTTCACGTGAAAGAATCCGTGATGAACTCGTTCGAATACTCAAATCAAATCAACCAATGCATGCATTTATCCTTGCACAACAGCTTGGTATTTTAGAGTTTATCTCATCAGATCTAATACGTGGCATTGGCGTTGAACAGAATCAAGCCCATAGCTACGATGTTTTCGGACACCTCATGCGTACCATGCAGCACGCAGCAGATAAAGATTTTAATTTCGATGTACGCCTCGCAGGCCTCTTTCATGACGTTTCAAAACCAGAAACTCGCCGTTGGTCGGATGAAAAAAAAGACTGGACATTCCATGGTCATGATGTTGTTGGTTCACGTGTAACAAAGAAAGCGCTTGAGAATCTACGATTTTCACGGGAAACAATAGAAAAAGTCGTAAAGCTAGTCCGTTGGCATATGTTCTTTTCAGATCCTGATCAGATTACCCTTTCTGCCGTTCGTCGCATGATAAAGAACGTAGGTGAGGATAATATATGGGATCTGCTCAATTTACGTATCTGTGATCGAATTGGTACTGGGAGACCGAAAGAACAGCCATTTCGTTTCAGAAAATATAAGGCTATGGTTGAACAGGCACTCCGTGATCCAATATCCGTAACAATGTTGCAAATCGATGGAAAACATATAATGGAAAAGTTTCACATGAAACCAGGACCAAAAATAGGTTACATACTTAATGCACTTCTCGAGGAAGTTCTTGATGACTCAAGTCTCAATACACGTGAATATCTTGATAAACGAACCAATGAAATTCTCAAGATATCTGATATTTCTTTGCAAAAGCTCGGAGAGTCTGGGAAACGACGTCGTGAAGCAGCAGAAGATGAGGAAATAAAGCATATAATGGAAAAACATCATGTATGTTGAAGGCCCTGATTTTAACAAAAAAGCATCAGTGAAATACGTTCCACGTGTAACATTGCATATCATATAATTATAAACAACAAAACCACCCGATGGTGGATTGAGACAAAAAGGAGCGGGGGCGTAAATGATTGGGTCTCAAACCGAGTTGGGGGTGGCTTTTGTTTTACTTCCGGCACTTCACCATAAGGAAACCGTGCTTTGATGGCTTGTGTCGCGGATCGCCGCGGGCGAATGCAGGGGACCTTCAGGTCTAGTGCTCTGATATCGACAATGATCCAAGAAAGAACTTCCTCCCCTTAGTAAAGATACCCTGATAAAGGTCAATGTAAAGGACACTCCTGTGGATAATGTCCTTTATAATGTTATCGAGACAGGGCAATGATCGGAGCCGTAAATACCGGCGCAGATTTCCGCCTTCCTAATTCGTCTCATGAGTTCGCTTGCGACGAAGAAATAGTCGAGGCGCCACCCAACGTTTCTATCACGTGCGTGAGTGAACAAATCCCAATAAGTATAGGCTTCTTTCGTATGAGGATGAAAATGTCGAAACGAATCGATATAGCCGGCATTTATAACCTCGTCTATCCATGCGCGTTCCTCAGGTAAAAAGCCGGTATTCTCTTCATTTTCTTTCGGTCGTGCGAGATCTATTTCTTCATGTGCGGTATTTACATCGCCGCAAAATATAATTGGTTTCTGCTTGCGTAATTTCTCTGCGAATGCGAGAAATGCGTCATAAAAACGTAGCTTATAATCAAGCCGTTCAGGGCCACGGCCACCGTTAGGAAAGTACGCATTCAAGAGCCAGAAATCTTTATATTCGGCTCCAACAAGACGGCCCTCCTCATCGAACTCTTTTATTCCCATCCCGTAGATAACAGACAAAGGCTCGATTTTTGAATAAATCGCGACGCCACTATAACCTTTTCTAACTTGTGAGGATGAGAAGAATGATGAGAATCTGGCAGGGGAGAGTATAGCCTCAGGCACCTGTTCCGGACTCGCTTTGGTTTCTTGAAGGCAAAAAACATCAGGTTTTGTATCCCTTAAAAAGGATTCCCAATAACTATTCTTCGCAAGTGAACGTAACCCATTCACGTTCCACGAGACGATGCGCATATGGTTATTCTACCCTAAAAATAATGACCAGAATCCTTCCATAGTTGGCCGAAGGCGTCTGACGAGGTGAAGGTAATTGGGGCGTAGAGTTAAAATACGGCAAATTAATCGCGATTATGGGAATGATATTTCTTGTGGATCTCGCGCAGATGGGCATCGGTGATATGCGTATAAATCTGGGTCGTGTTAATGGAGGCATGGCCGAGAAGCTGTTGCACTGAGCGAATATCAGCACCATTACTGAGTAGATCGGTGGCAAAAGCGTGACGGAGTGTGTGCGGAGTTACTACACTCGTGATACCCGCACGAGTAACGTATGATTTTATATGGCGTTGCACATCGCGTGGGATGATTCGGTGCAACTTATGTGGTCTACCGTCGACGAAAAGTGCCTCTTCCATATCGTTTCGCGCCTTCAGGTATTCGCGTACCGCATTCTTGGCAGCCGGTGAGAGGAAAACAACGCGAACCTTATCACCCTTACCACGTACAGATAATTCGTCGCGTGTTAGATCGATGTCAGCGTTAAGCGAACAGAGCTCAGACACGCGTAATCCAGTCGAAAACAGAAGCTCGAGAATTGCGCAATCCCGCAAGTAAATTCGTGCTTTATCCTGGTCTTTCTCCTTTTTAAATGCTTCACGTGGTGCCTGCATAAGACGTTCCAATTCAGTAGAGGTGATAAGATCGATTTGGCGTTCTGGAAGTTTCGCAAGTTCAATCTTTTCTGGGGAAATGGCGGCTATATCGCGCTTGCGCAAGAACTTCAAAAACGCGCGAAGTGCGATCATATAGTAATTCTGGGTACGGCGTTTCATTGAGGCCGTATTAGTGCCCGGTTGCCGGTTCAACCATAAGCGAAACTCGCGTATACTCTGTTCGTCGATATCTTCCACACTCAGGATGTTCATCCTGGTGAAATAGCGAGAGAGATAGTGATCATAATTTTCAACGGTTTTCACCGCGCGCCCCCGTTCGATCTCGACGTACTCGAGAAATTGTCGTTTTACCACCTCAATAGGCATACCGAAATAGTACCACTAATATTGTACGAAACTGCGATAAGTCGCCAAAACGAAGACTTGCTCAGGTGAGTAAGGCGTGGTAGGATAGATTTATCCATGCTTACGACTAAGAAAAAGGCGGTGGTTATAAAAAGTACCGCGCGGCACGATACTGACACCGGCTCACCGGATGTACAGGTTGCGCTTCTTTCCAAGCAGATTGATGAACTTGCAAAACATCTTAAGAAGAACCCTAAGGATTTTCACTCTCGTCGGGGCCTTCTTCAGATGGTTGCTGACCGTCGCAATCACCTGCGCTATCTTGAAACGAGCAATAAGCGTCGCTACAACGCTCTTATTAAGAAACTTGGGTTAAAGAAGTAACAATTTTTTCTGGTAGAATGGAAAAGTAGTGATTTGCTACGTTTTATTATTTCGTTTATATAAGTACTTATTTTTATGGCAGTTATTAAACATCCGGCGCAGCGCGTAGGGGTATTTATTGATACGCAAAATCTTTATCACAGCGCTAAACATCTTTACAAAGCACGTGTCAACTTCGGGAAAATTCTCGAGGAGGCCGTGGGCGGGCGTATCCTTGTGCGTGCCATTGCTTACGTCATTAAGACAGAGAGCGGAGAGGAAAAAAATTTCTTTGAAGCACTCACTAAAATTGGTATCGAAACGAAGGTGAAAGATCTTCAAGTATTTGCAGATGGCGCGAAAAAGGCCGACTGGGATGTTGGTTTAGCGATTGACGCAGTCAAACTCGCCCCCAAGCTCGATACCGTTGTTCTTGTCACAGGTGACGGAGACTTTATTCCGCTCATCCAATATCTTGATATGAATGAGGGTTGTCAGGTAGAAGTAATTTCCTTTGGAAAATCTTCCTCGGGCAAACTTAAGGAGGCAGCGCACGCGTTTACCGACATGTGCGACGACCCACACAAGTTCACTATTTCTTCAAGAGGTTAAATGTCGTAGGACGTTCTTTGCCTGAACGGGGTTATTCACCAGGGATAACTCACTACACACCACTTCGAGTACGTTATTATTAAGAAGCAATGGATACGAATACCCCCCCTGAAAAAAGTACTCCGAAAAAATATATTCGCACACTTGAGAGCGATATGGCCACCCTTAAAAAGGGCGGTGTTCCTGATCTTACGCCACTTGCGGAAAGGCCAATTATAATTGATACCTTAAAAGCCGTGGCAGTCCCAGAAGTTAAACCTCCACCTCCACCCGCACCTCCATTACCCCCACCACCAATTCAGAAACCAGAGTTGCCGCCAATTAAACCACCAGAGCCCGCGCTACCGACTCCAATTGAGACATACGCGAGTGATTTCTCCGATCGAATGAAAGAAACTCACGCCTCAACGGCGACCGTCCTCGCGGCTGAACAGGACTCATTGCAGGGAGCTCCTCTGGCAACTTCACAAAAACCGTCGCGTAAGAATCTTTCCTATATTATAGGAACGCTGCTCCTCATTGCTGGAGCGGGGGGTGCATATTTCGCATATACGCACTATTTGAAGATCACGGCCCCTGTAGTACTTATGCCAAGTGTGTCTGCCCCGATATTTGTTGATGATCGGGAACAAATATCAGGTGAAGGTCCAGTTCTTATGCAAGCAATTGAAGAGTCAGTTAGCCGCCCCCTCGCGCAGGGTACCGTGCGACTCCTTTATACGGCGAGCTCGACCGACAATATTGAGAGTGTTTTCTCCGCACTCAATGTGCCAGCGCCTGATATTTTATTGCGGAATATACAAGCCGCTGGAAGTATGGCGGGTATCCTAAATGTAGATGGCAGCCAGAGCCCGTTTTTTATACTCTCCGTTCTTTCATATCGTGACACATTTTCTGGAATGCTATCGTGGGAATCTAGCATACGCGGTGACCTTGGATTACTTTTCCCACCATACCCAACGGCAACTTCGACCGCGACCTCGACCCCCATCCTTACCACCACCCTTTTTCTCGGTGAGCATGGCGAGGAGGTGAAGTCACTCCAGCAGGTTTTTGCGGATAACGGGCTTCTTTCCGTCCCTCCCACTGGTTTTTACGGACTCCTTACTGAAAAAGCAGTGGAGGCGTTTCAATCCGCCCATAACATAATCTCTTTTGGTTCTCCATCTACTACAGGATACGGCTCGGTAGGACCGAAAACACTTGCAGAGATCAATATGTTTTTTGCCACGTCCACCACCACAGCTTCACCCGCCATTACTTCAACTGCCTTTTCAGATGAAGTCGTCTCTAATCATGACGTGCGCATCTATCATGATGTCACAGGCAAAAGCATCCTTCTTTACGGTTATTGGGATCAGAAAACACTCATTATTGCTCGTGACCCAGCGGCGTTTACCGAGATACTGCAACGGCTCGCAACTTCACGTGCGCAAAATTAGGAGGGTTTAGAATTTTCAAAGTCTACCCGACTAGTAACAATAATTTGTTATCATTCGAACATGAAGACTGAGTATTTTAGGAAAAAACTTGAAACGGAAAAGGTACGGCTCGAATCAGAAATGGGAGGCATTGGGCGTAGGAATCCTCAAGTCCCAGACGATTGGGAGCCTATCCCAACGGAAATCGGGACTGAGGCAGATCCTGTTGATCAGGCAGACGTGGTTATGAGTCGCGAGGGGAATGCTGCGATTCTCGCAGATCTAGAGGCGCGTTATGATATCGTTCTTGCGGCGCTTTCAAGAATAGAGAAGAAGACTTATGGGAAATGCGAAATTTGCGGCAATAAGATAGAAGAAGGGCGCCTCGAAGCTGATCCCGCTGCCACTACTTGCGTTAAACACCTGTAATTTGTTTCAGTTTAGGTAAATACAACGTTCTGGTTATGTTAGACGCGGTGGAAACCACTATTGTGGTTCGCAAACAGTGCCAACCGCGCAATTACGAAATGGGTTCGCTGCACCACGAACCTCGAAGTGGACGTGTGGGCCGGTCGTAAGACCCGTCATGCCGACGTAACCAATGATCTGACCCGACGAGACGGATTGGCCTACAGAAACGATGGAACGCCTCATATGCGCGTACAGTGTTTGTGTACCGTTGTCATGCGTGATAACAACGTAGTTACCATAGCCGCCGTTCCAACCGCCATTATCGCGTGACACGATGACCGTGCCATTTGCCGCCGCGTGGATTGGCGTGCCGAGCGGCGCTCCTATGTCAACGGCGTTCCAACCATGAATGCCTTGAGTTATGATGCCGCCCGGCATCGGGTTGCTGTAATAACCAGGCTGTGTGGGTCCGCTACCTCCGAGGTATGGCTCAGGACCGATTTGACGCGAACCTCCCTTACGTACAGCTACCCCAGTCGATGGAGCGATTTCACCACCCGGGATAATCACCGTTGAACCAACCGTGAGGGCTATAGACGAATCGAGTCCATTGAATTGCGCTATCTCATTTGCGTCAGCACCATATTTTTTTGCGATCGATTTGAGTGTTTCGCCTTTCATGACTGTGTGTTTGATTCCGGAAATCGGCAGGATGAGTAGCGTATCACCAGGATGTATATCACGTGTACTGGAGAGATTATTAGCCCAGATGACAGTATTCACCGAAACGTCAAACATGTTGGCAATCGCTGAAAGTGTATCGCCAGGGCGTACTACATAAAGTGAAATTTGATCCGGTGGCGTTACATTTGAAATGTCAGCGATTGTGCCGCTTATTCCCGTATAGGAAATAAGCGCTGAACCATCCGAAGTAGCGAGCGCGAGCGGCGCCCCTACATTCGGGTCTTCGTTTACGGGTGCGACGAGTGCGGGTGTCGAGGCACTTGGGATAAGTCCATTCGTCACTGCACTCGTGTTGTTCGTAGAAAACGGCCAGAAGGCGAGCGCACGATTGGGTAGAAGTGTCGTGGCGCTTACTATAACCGCACTTCCCGCGATGATAATAAGCCCTGCCGCTATGAGAAATTGTTGATTGGATTTTATAGGTAAACAAGGGAGTCTGGTGAGTCTTTCGCATACAAAAATGGCCTACATACAATGTACATAAGCCATTTCTTGAATACCTCCTTAATCAGGAATAAATGAAGTATAGCTGAAGTGGATTGGTAGTCAATCCACTCTGACTGGTAACTGTGGAAAACGATTTATGCGCTATATTCGAAAGATGAACTATCTTGAAGGATTGAATGAAGCGCAAAGGCGGGCAGTGCTCGCCCTGGATGGTCCAATCTCGGTTCTCGCTGGCGCCGGTAGCGGTAAGACACGCGTACTCACAACACGAATATATCATCTTATCCGTGAGGGTGTTCATGCCAATCAGATTCTCGCTGTCACTTTCACCAATAAAGCTGCTCGCGAGATGCGAAACAGAATTCGCATGATGCTTGGTGATGATCGCACTGTTCCATTTATCGCGACCTTCCATGGCCTCGGCCGAGAGTTACTAGAGAGTTACGGCAAGACTATCGGCATTCCGCGCTTCTTCAGCGTGTTCGATCGTGATGATTCAGAAAAAGTGATAACAACTGCGCTCAAGGCGCTCGATATCGGAACGAAGGAACTCTCGTCCAGGACAGTTTTGAGTCGCATCTCGCGTGCAAAGAACGAGGGGATGCGCGCACAGGAGTTCTACGAAAAGCACGCAAGGAGTGGTTTTAACGCACGTATCGTAGCGGAAGCGTGGCTTCGCTACGAAAAAACACTCACGGATGAAAAGGCGCTTGATTTTGATGATCTCATCGCGCTCCCGCTCAGGTTGCTCGAGGAGCATGCCGACGTTCGGGGGCTTGCGCAGAATCGCTGGAAATATCTACATATTGACGAATATCAGGACACGAACACACTCCAAGGACGCCTCGCAAATCTGCTTGCGGCGAGGCACCGGAATTTGTTCGTCGTCGGCGATATTGATCAGACTATTTATACCTGGCGCGGTGCGACAATCGAGAATCTACTTGAGTTTGATAAAACATATCCGGAATCGCAGACGATCGTTCTCGAGCACAATTATCGTTCGACTAAGAACCTGGTCAGTGCGGCAAATGCAATCATCGAGAAGAATAAGAATCGCAAGAAAAAATATTCGACAACCGAGAACGCAGCGGGCGAGCCTATCGTCATACACCTGGCGCAAAGCGCCGAAGACGAGGCGCGCTGGATTGCCTTGAAGATACGGGAGATGATGAGAGACGGTATCGCTCCTGAAGAGATTGCGATACTCTTCCGCACCAACTTCCAATCGCGTGCCCTTGAAGAGGGACTACTTAAAACAGGTGTGCCTTACAAGTTGCTCGGTACACACTTCTTTGCGCGTAAGGAGGTGAAGGACACGCTTGCGTGGATGCGGCTTGCAATGGACCCGTCGCGCGAGATGGATAAAATACGTGCCGCTGCGAGCCCACCGCGCGGGATCGGTCGCGTTACGCTCGGCAAGCTTGTGGCAGGACAGCGTGCGTCGCTGCGCGCTGGGGAGCTCGCGAGGGTTGAGCAGTTCGAATCCGTCGTTAATGAACTTTCGCAAGCGGCTCTCTCGCTTGTGCCTTCCGAATTCGCAAAGCTCGTTATTGAGAAGAGTGGAATGCGTCACGCGCTTTTTGACGAGGGAAGTACCGAGGATCGTGAGAGATTTGAGAATATCGAGGAGCTCGCCTCGGTTGCGGCACGACATGATGTCTCTCCCGGGAAAGAGGGTATCGCCGCTTTTCTTGCCGAGGCTGCGCTCGCGAGCGACCAAGATGAGATTGATCATCCCTCCCGAGATTCGGGGCAAGAGGCAGAGAAGTCTGGTGTCACGCTCATGACCGTCCACGCGGCAAAGGGTCTTGAGTTCGGCACGATCTTTGTGAGTGGCATGGAGGAAGGCCTTTTCCCGCACCAGGGCATGGGCAGCGAGAATGATCGCGACGAGGAAGAGGAGCGGCGGCTCTTCTATGTCGCGGTAACGCGTGCAAAGAAGCGCCTCTTCCTCACACTCGCGCGCGTGCGCAAGATCTATGGTAGCGACTTTGTCGCGGGGCCATCTTCTTTCCTTGCCGACATTGATCGTTCACTGGTACTTTTTGATGAAACGGAAGGTAGCGATATTCATATAGACTAAAATTCTTGCGTGGGGATAACTTATTTCCTTACAATTTGTCCTGCTATCATTCGCCCTAATGGTCAGCCCGCAACTCCTTGAGTATATACGGCAACAACAGGCCGCTGGTGTTGCAAAAGAGGAAATTATGAAGTCTCTCATCGCCGCGGGGTGGCAAGTTTCCGACGTGAATGAAGCCTTAGGTTTGACTGTTGCGCAGCCTCCCGCTCCTGTCTTGCCGCCAAGCGCAGCGCCGACGACAGTGGCCCCTGGTCAGGCGGAAAATAGCCAGAAACTTGTGCCAATCGGACAGCTTTTTGCAGACTCCTTTGTGCTGTACAGAGAACGTTTCTTGATCCTCATCGCACTTACGATAATTCCGTGTCTTCTTCTTGGATTGGGCCAGTTGCTCACCGCGAGTGGTATGAGATTGGGTCTTATCCCTGGCATTATCGGTATCCTGCTTTTTATTCCAGCAGGTATGGGTATAATCCTCACCCTTTCCAAGGGCACGGGCATTGCGCAATCGCTTCGCGTCGGCTTCACCTTATTTTTCCCCGCACTTTGGATGTTGATTCTCGTGTCTTTCGTTATGATTGGCGGTTATGTCATGCTCATTGTTCCGGGTATCTTGATGTCGTTATGGTTTTCGCTCAGCAGCTTTGCATTAGTTATTGAAGGAAAGCGTGGGCTCAACGCGCTTCTGCAGAGCCGTGAGTACGTGCGGGGCCACTGGTGGGCTACCCTCGTGAGATTTCTTGCGCTTTATATTCCAATGGTGTTTATATACTTGGCATATTCACTATTTGGACAGATGATAGGTATGGTGATTTATTTGATCGCTACGGTATTCATCGGCCCCTTTGTGTCCGTATATCTTTATAGGATTTATCAGAATCTCACGGTTCTCAAGCCAACACTTGCCGTCAGTCAGCCGACTTCCGGCCGTGGGTTCCTCATCACAAGTGGCATTATAGGACTGATAGCTCCCCCAATTCTTACCTTCGCCTTCCTTTTCCTCATTATCACAAGACTTATTTCACCCATGTCATCAGTGGCGGCTTCTTCAACGAGTCAATCAATTCAAGATAATAATGCAACCACCACGCATGATTTAACCATGCAAACCATAAATTTCATGGCGAAAACAGCACCAAAATCAGGTAGTGTTTTTACTGTCGTGATAAATAAAGAAGAGCCAAAAAATGCAACGTCATGGTCGCTGCGTATCGATTGCCCAGTCGGAGTAACCGCAGACATCCAATCGGAAACATTGGAGGGGTCTTTAATCGGTAATGTGATGCATTGCAACGAGGACATTACGCCTAACGATGCCCTCCCTGCTGCTTATCCAGCGGGCTATCCTGACGTTCTGTTTGGAATAAAAGCCATCAATAAAACCGGGACCAATCAAGATGTCACTGTAGTGGTTGAGACCTCTGATTCCTCAGGAACGTTACTCAATGAAAGTCAACGCTCCATAACCGTTCAGCCATAGCAAGCCATTACTATTTTTCTGTCGCAGTGCATCCAATTGTCCCTCAAAAGATGATATATGCGAAGAAATCGCTTGGGCAGAATTTCCTAATGCACGCGCGTATCGCGGAGCGCGTCGCGCTGATCGCGGGGCTCGCGCCTGATTCGGTCGTGTTCGAGATCGGCCCTGGAACGGGCATGCTCACGCGCGAACTCCTGAAAAAGGTGGGCAAGGTTATCGCGCTCGAAGCGGATCGTGAGCTCTTTGAAAAATCAAAAACTGATTTCTCAAATGAAATCGCGGAGGGCCGGCTCGAACTGATTCACGGCGATATTCGCGCTTTTGATATTGCCGTACTGCCAAAAAAGTACATGCTCGTCGCAAACATCCCTTATTATCTCACTGGTGAGATAATCCGCATGTTTCTCGAATCAAGTAATCAACCGGTCTCAATGACGCTTTTGGTACAGAAGGAGGTTGCCGATCGTATCGCACGTTCAAAAAAAGAGAGTATCCTCTCGCTTTCAGTGAAGGCGTATGGCAAGCCGAAGTACGAATTTACTGTACCACGTGGTGCATTTATTCCTTCGCCGAAGGTAGACTCGGCAGTGCTCACGATTCGTGATATATCAAGGCGGAATTTTTCTTTAGTAACCGAGGAGAAATTATTTTTTATGCTTGTGCATGCTGGGTTCGCACATAAGCGTAAATTTGTGCGAAAAAATCTCCTCGAAGCCGGATTTTCTCCAGGAAACATTCTGGAAAGGGCACGTGCAGAAGATTTACCGCTCTCAGTATGGTTGACGCTTATTCATGTTGGAGAAGAACCAGTTATCGGTGAAATCAATCCTTCTGCCGGGTAAGGATAGATGCCAACCCAACATGCCTCATTTATAGCGGGATAATATTCACCGAGAAGCTCATTGGTAAACGGGATATTATGAGACAAGAAAGCCTCCGAACCGGAGACGTAGGAGAGGAGGAATGCATAGGAAGGTGGAAGTGGTTCGAGGATAATATTCCAGACTCCGCCATCGCATGGGGTGGCGAAGAGAAGCTTTCCCCCAAATGGCATACCGACCGCTGCTTCCGCGTATTCCGGCATGAAGACAGTGTTAAATGCTCTTCCTACCATTGCCAATACTTTACCGAAAAAGGAATCGTCCCCGATAGCTTGGAGTGAGTTTCCCTGCACCAATCTTAAAAAAGTTGCGCGTAAGTCGGTTGTTGTTGCCGCCCTATTCATTATTTGTTGTTTGAGGGCAGCGAGGGTGGTAGAAGAAAGTCCTTGCTCGGCGGCAACCCTGTCAAGATCAGCCATAGCTATACCGATATTTTTCATATTTGGATTTTGAGAAACAGTCGTCGAGTCAGGAAACATTGATGGGAGAACAGCAGTAGAGGTCAGAATATTTATCGACGATGTCGTCGAGGGGTATGTGCTTCCCATGGTCAATGCAGAAAGGGCGTTAAGTTTATCCATCGTATAATACCCGACATATCCGTTGCCCTGTGTAAGCCCAGCAGGCGCTAGAATTTCATTCGCATATTTATCTTGGAAACGAATAACGGCATTTTGCGTAAGAGACCCAAAATAAGAAGTTTCTTTTCCTGGTGATCCAGGTCCAGTACCCTGAATGCGTGTAACTGGATTTTCATTGAGAATTTTTTGTAATGTACGAACATCTTCTCCTTGAGAGCCAATCATAAGAGGTCGATCAAATAAAGTTTGTGCAGCGGATACCTTCTGAATTTCCCCGAAAAATAAAAGAAAACTAGAGGAAATAATGATCCCCAGTAAACAAGTCCACACAACCTTCTTCATGAAGAAATAATATCATGTGCACAGATATAGCAGTTCTTTCTTGGAACGACTGCTATACTTTAATAGCAGTATGCGTATGGGGAAAAGATTTTTGGGAAATTGGAGAGTTCCAGCCGCAACACTTTTTTCGATTGCGCTTATTGTTGGCGCATACGTGCTTGCACGTGGTGTCGGGGATCCTCCCGTGGCGCAGGCGTTTACCGAAACGGCCCTCCTACAGGCCATAGCCACAAAAGATTCGAATGGCGATGGTCTTCCTGATTGGGAGAAACCGTTGTATGGAATCCCTGTAAATAGTACCACTACTGATTATTTCCACCTCGGCATGACTGACGGAGAAGCTGTCGCGAGAGGGCTTATTGTGCCAAAGGCAATTGCGGATATTCCAATTGCGACCTCAACACCTGTAGCGAGTACCAGCATTGACTATGCCACGTATGGTCTCACTGCCCCGACTGAGGGTACTCTAACCGACACTTTCGCAAAAGATTTTCTTATACTTTATCTTTCGGCGAAACAAGCAAACGGTGGTGCCGATCTCACGGCCAGTCAGGAAAACACGCTTGCGGAAGAGGCTATGGCCCAACTTTCGCAACAAGTGTCATTAACGGCTGATTTCAAAAATGCAGCAGGCCTTACCGTTTCTGGTACAGGAACTACTGCGCTTAAGGATTTTGCCGTTGCGGTCGGGGCAGTGGTGAAAGAGAATGCCGTTAGCACGACGATGAGTGGAATCGTGTATTTCCAATCTGTAGTGGAAGGGGGTGACACCTCCGCACTTGCTCATCTCACCGCACTCTCAAGTGCATATAGAAAATTAGCCATTGGAATCGCGGCGCTTCAGGTGCCGCAAGAACTTACGGCCGTCGATCTGGTGATTGTAAATTCAATTATGCGTTTGAGCGAAATTTACGCAGATTTCGCACGGGTAAACACGGATCCTTTGGCTGCGATACTTGCGCTTCAACAGTACCCGTCAACGGAACTCACTGTTGAAAACGCATTTACCACCATTGCCAACATCTACGCAATGGCAGGGGTCATACTTCCTGCCGGAACACCGGGCTCGTCATTCGTAAATGTCACGGCTAACATGACCGCGCAACAACAGTCTGCGATTGAAAACCAATGAGCAAAGAACCTTTTACCGGCGTGTTTGCAATGCTACTCACTAGCACACTTGCAGTATCTGTGACGTTTTTGAGTGCGCCGCAGCCGGTATTAGCCTCCGGATCAGCAGGTGGGTTAAGCTGTATTGGTGGCGCTGTCGCCGGTCTTATGGGTGGCGCTGGTGCCGCGGTTTTAAGTGTTCCGAATAATTCTGTGCTAGAAGACACAACGACAGGCGGAACACAAGTTTCGACCTTAAGTTCGTGCATTAACTCATTAATACTCCTACCCCTAGCCCAGGCAGCCATTAAAATGTTTCTGCAAAACATGACGGGAGACGTAATCAACTTTATCAATGGAACAAGTAATGGCACTGGTCAACCGTCATTTGTTCCGAATATTTCAGTGAATTTGCAATCTGTCGGAGATGCGGTTGCTGGGCCTTTCATCGATCAAATCGCTCAAGGCGCGTTCAATTCGCCATTCGGGAGTGCAATCGCTTTGTCGCTCCAGAATAATTACGCGCAAGGGACAGATCTTGCCGGGTTCTACGCGGCGAATCAGTGCACGCTTAATCAATCATCGCCCGATATAAATTCATATCTCGCGGGTAATTGGTCACAAGGTGGTGTTGGTTCGTGGCTTGCGCTCACAACCGAACCTCAAAATAATCCATATATGCTCGCTCAAGCGGCGCAAGGCCAGCTCGGGAGTCTCGTGAGTCAGGCACAGGCAAACAGGCAACAGGATCTGCTTCAATCAGGAGGGTTTCTTTCGTGGTGCGGTGGAGGGGCCCCGGCCTACAGCCCTACTACATCAACAAACGGTGGATTTACACCAACACAAAATGGATTTACCACGAGTGCGACCTGTTTCAATAAAGACGGTTCTCCAGGCTATGTGGAGACTCCGGGTTCCGTTATTGCCGGGTACACACAGAAGGCAGTCGTTGACGCGGGTTTCAGTCAAGAGTATGCGCAACTTATCTCTGCGAACCAAATCGATAACGCACTCGGTGCAATTGTAGGCGATGTCTTTAGTCAGGTGATGGGGGGCGTTAATGGCCTCCTCGGAGCCTCGCAGTCTTCAAGTTACGGACGTCCAGCACTTCTTACGCAACTAAATACCTACACACCAACTGCATCAATGACAGCAGGAGCACCTACGGCACAGGCGGTGCTCAGCAACATCACGAACTATACAAACGCATGGGAGACAATCGCATCAGCCGCGAATGATGCCGCGACGAGCGCGACGTCGCTTGCGAACTTCTGCACCACAGCCGTAGCCACAGCGAATTCCCTCGAGCTCCCTTCAACATCACCATCAACCAGTTCCTTAGGCGGGAGTACGATTTTGTCGCAAAGCTCAGACGCAAAGCTTGCGGCATTTATCACCTCCGCAACAGCAGAGGCGGCCGCGGCACAGACCGCGATTCAGACCGAAATAAATCCCGTGATAACACAAGCGCAGAATGCGCTCAATTCTGTTGCGCCCACGCAAGCGCTTGCGAATAAGATCGAGGCAGAGGCGGGAAGTACCACGGGATTTTCTACATTAGGTACCGATATTCAGACTCTCACGGGAATGCCCCCCTTAGCGGTTGATATTGCAAATGCACAACAAAACGCACAGGCTTTAGGGGAAGCTGTTTCGAGTCCAGCACATACCGTTTCGCTTACAGTCACAGGTGGTACACTCGTCGATCAAATGAACCTCATCAGTGCGAATGCGAATTCTACCGTACTGCGTGCAGTTTGCACTTTGCCGGCGTCTCTTGGCGGATAATTATGCGTCGCTTCCTTATCACCTCGATCATAGCTCTAACGTTCGCCGTAAGTACGGTAGGCGTTGTACCAACCGCATATGCTGCATCCTCTACGGTTACACCCGCGCAAACTACGCAGGCGCCAACAACAAATGCCTCAATTCCTCCTGGTTCAGATTCGCCAGTTAATGGGAACCTCGGACAAACTACCTCTGGCGGGTTTAATAGTGTTATGACATGGATTGCGAGCCTCTTTGCTTGGCTCGTTGGTGCCGCGGCACTCACGCTCGACTACTCGGTATATTATACCGTTATAAATATGGGTGGCTACGTTAGCCATCTTTCCGCCGTTGGTACCGCATGGAGAATTATGCGGGACCTCGGAAATATATTTTTAATATTCGGCTTTCTTGCCGCCGGGATAGCGACGATTCTTGATGTCGACCTCTACGGATGGGGGAAGAAGATGCTCCCTGCGCTGATCATCGCAGCCATCTTCCTTAACTTCTCCCTCTTCCTGTCCGAGGCAGTGATCGACGTCGGAAATCTTCTCGCGACCCAATTCTATACACAAATTAATGGTGGCTCCCTACCGACGCCCGTTTCATTGGCGAATACGAGCATTTCGAACGAAGGCATCTCGAACGCAATCATGTCTCAATTGGGACTTCAAACCTTGTATCCAACAAATAACCCCTCTATCTACACGGGCAATCACGCGTGGCTTATCGGATTCTTGAGCATCATACTATTTATAACCACAGCGTTCGTGATGTTTTCGCTTGCGTTTATACTCATCGCGCGTTTTGTTGCCCTTATTTTCCTCATCATTCTTTCGCCAGTTGGTTTTGCGGGTTTTGCGGTACCCGCGCTCGCGGGGAAATCGAAACAGTGGCGTGATGAGCTTTTTAAGCAAACAATAACTGCGCCAGTCCTCCTCCTTCTACTCTACGTTGCGCTTGCCGTTATTACCGATGCACACTTCATCACCGGTTTTAATGTGACAGAGGGATGGGCTGCCGGCGCCATTAGCGCAAATCTTACCGGTTTTGCTGGTATACTGCTTTCCTTCCTTGTCGCAATAGGGCTTCTTCTCTATGTGACAGTCAAGGCAAAGGATTTAGGTGCCGTAGGCGCTGCCGGGGCAACCAAGTTGGCAAGCAAACTGTCCGGGGCGGCTCTTGTTGCGGGCGGCGCTGGTTTAGCAGGGCGATACACTGTAGGGTTAGGCGGTAGTTATGCCGTAAAGAAATTGCGTAACACCTCATTCGGCCGTTCATTTGTTGGCAGAGGTATCGCAGATACAATCGACAATCGAGTGGCGAAGGCTAGCTTTGATGTTCGTAATACGAATCTAGGCAAAGCGGCTGCGGGGATTGGTCTCAGTCTTGGCAAAGGACAGAAGGGCGGTTATAACGCAGACCTCGAAGCTCGAGTGAAGTCGTACGAAAGGGCTGCTGCCGGTATCAAGGGCCGTGCTCAAACTGCTGAGGAAGAAGCGGCGCTCAAAGAAGTGGCCGAAAAAAGAACAGGAGCGGAGGCCGTACGTAGCACGGCAAAAGGCGAGCATGAAACAGCCACCGGGGAACGGGCGAGACAGAAAGCGGAAGTTGAACGTCTCGAGAAAGAAAAGGCAAGAAATGATGCATTTAAAATAACCGATCCCTCTGCGAGGGAAACCGAACGACAGTTAGGAATCGCGCGTCAAAATCTTGCAACGAGCGAGCAAAATCTTGTGACGGCAGACACGAAACTTACACAAGCAACCGGAAACCTTGCAACCGCGCGAGCAGAAGAAACCAAGGTAAAAGAAACTGTTGATTTTGCAACTTCCGAAAAAGGCGCAAAACAAGCATATGCAGATAGACTTAAGAGCAAATGGGGCAAATACCCAATTCTTGGGACGGCTGCGGCTATCGCTGGACCTCGAGTTATTGCCAATATTGGAAAAACAAAGGAACAGCGGGAGATTGAAGGGTTACTCGAGAAGATAAAAGAAAACTCAAAACAAGGTGAGGTAGAAAAAGGTGGAAAATAGAAATAATAGTAATCTTACTAATATGGATACATCGCAGGAACCAACGTTCGACCAAGATCTCTCAACAGTAGTTTCGCAATTGCCGACACCAATCCGTTCATTTTTTATAAATGGGAAGGTGGAGGTTGTCGTGAAGGATCTTATGCAAAAATATCGGCTCCACGTTGACCAGGGCGCAATCATGGAACGGGAAATAATTTTACTTCTTCTTGGTCTTAAAGATCCTACAGAATTCACAAAGTCACTCTCTGAAGAAGCACAGATTGATCAACAGACTATTAATGGTGTTGTACAGGATATAAACGATCAAATATTCATTCCGATTCAGGCAGAGATGAAGGACGAGACGGTAAGAAGCGTACAAAAGCAACCGAAGCCAGCCTCATCTCGTCTGCCCGCAATCACCAAGCAGACTGCCGCAGCATCGGCACCGACGTATGCACCACCACCGCAATCACCAAGCTATTCTTCCTCAAAGAACAATATCGCCTCTTCCGATTTCACACATCCGGTGCTCAAGCGAACCGATCCACCATCGCTTAGCGCCACTAAGATCGCGGTACGCGCCGCAATGAGTGCAGTCAAGAAGCCAATAGTCGATGAAAAGCTACTCGAAGATCACGAGGAGCTGCATATCGAATTTAATAAAGTGCCGCAGTCGCTGTCGCGACCCGTGACGCCTCTTCCCCCGCCGTTTCCACCGAATCTCCCAGGAGTGAAACTACCCACTCCACCCACGCGACCTGCCTCGTCAATAGCTAGACCATACTCGTCCGATCCCTATCGCGAACCGATTGATGAGAAAGAAAAGTAGTGAATAGTTGCAATCCCTCCGTTATTCCTTTATATTATTACTGACCCTCCTCGGGTCTTCTTTTTCTAAATGGCAACCATTAATCAGCTCTCGAAAAGAGGCCGCAAGAATAAGTCGTCAAAAACGACCGTGCCCGCGCTTGCGCGCGGCTTTAACGCGCTCTCGAATCGCCCAACTTTCTATCCCTCACCCTTTAAGCGTGGTGTTTGCACTAAGGTGACAACGAAGACTCCGAGAAAACCGAACTCAGCCATCAGAAAGATCGCACGCGTCCGTCTTACGAATGGTATGGAGGTTACCGCCTACATCCCAGGTGAGACACACAATCTCCAGGAGCACTCAGTCGTGCTCCTTCGGGGCGGACGTGTGAAGGATATCGGCGTGCAATATACCATTGTGCGCGGGAAGCTTGATACCGCCGGTCTTGATAAACGTCGTCGCTCACGCTCGCGTTATGGTGCGAAGCGTCCCTCTGAGAAATAAATATGCGCCGACCTCTCAAAAAGAAGCGTGTTTGGCGTCCGGACCTCAAGTACGGATCGGAAACGCTCACTCGTTTCATCAATGCTGTCATGTGGGACGGCAAGAAGGACACCGCGCGTGCAGTCGTCTACCGTGCGTTTTCCGCTATTGAAAAAGACGGCGCCAATCCTCTTGAAACATTCGAGGCGGCGTTGCGTAACGTTTCCCCGCTCATGGAAGTTCGTTCTCGTCGCGTCGGAGGTGCCAATTACCAGGTGCCGCGCGAAGTTTCTCAGAACCGTCGTCTCGCGCTCTCATTTCGCTGGATTATCAACGCCGCACGCGCAAAAAAGGGTAAACCGATGGCGGATAAACTTGCCGCCGAACTTCTTCTTGCCGCGAAGAATGAAGGCGATGCGATCAAGAAGAAGGACGAAATGCATCGTATGGCTGAGGCCAATAAGGCCTTTGCGCATTTTGCCTGGTAAGGTGTAAAAAAGCTTTATAAACTGTACTTTTTATTTAAATAGTGTTAAACCCTGGTAGGTTCTTTAAAAGTTAAGTGTTCAATGGAGGTTCATATGTTCAAGAAAAATGTTGTTGGAAACAAAAAGCGATTCACTGCGTATGATCTGTTGTGGTGGATGACTCGTATTGCCGATAAGCTTTCGAGGGCGCAGATTACAGTCCATTCACAACAATGGAAAGAGACCGTTCAGATTTGCACCTCTCGTGGCGAGGTACTCGCTAGGGCAGAAGCCAGACGCGAGGGTGACCACGAAGCCGTTATCACTCTGAGCGTGTTATTTCCAATGACCATAAATACTGAACTGCTTTTTCGAGAGTCTCCGGTTCCAGTAGCGATCGTGAGGTCGTCGTCGCTATTGTGACATTATCAAAACTTGAGGCTCGTCAACTATTGGCGAGCCTCATCCTTTGCTTTTTACATTGCTTGGGCTATTCTTTAAGGGAACGCCACGGCGCTTTTTATTTTTTATCCATAATTAATCTATGAACCGCGATTACCCGCTTGAGAAGGTGCGTAACTTTGGCATTATTGCCCACATCGACGCAGGGAAGACAACCACGAGTGAACGTGTACTTTTCTATACAGGAAGTCAGCACAAGATCGGTGAAGTACATGAAGGCGAGACAACGACCGACTGGATGGAACAGGAGCGCGAGCGCGGCATTACCATCACGGCTGCCGCTATCACTTGCTTCTGGACTAAAACAACCGAAGCGGACAAAAAAGACGACACAAAGAAGTTTCGTTTCAATATCATCGACACTCCGGGACACATCGACTTTACTGCAGAAGTGAAACGCTCGATGCGGGTGTTAGATGGTGCAATCGTTGTTTTCGACGGCGTCGCGGGCGTTGAACCTCAATCCGAGACAAATTGGCGCTATGCCGATGAGGCTTCCGTGCCGCGCGTTTGTTTCATCAACAAGCTTGACCGTCTTGGCGCATCATTTGAAAATTCGTACAAGAGTATTCTTGATCGACTCTCGCCTAAGGCTATCCGTATGCAGATTCCTATTGGCGAAGAGGCAGCGCACGAGGGAGCGATCGACTTACTCACAATGAGGGCGTACACCTACGCAGGGAATATGGGCGAGGAGGTAATTGAAGGGGAAATCCCAGCGAGTCTTCTTGAGGACGCGAAGAAGTATCGCGCCGAGCTCATAGAACGCATTGTTGAACAGAATGACACGGCAATGAACGAATACCTCGAGGGCAAGGAGCCCTCGCTCGCGGAGTTAAAGGCTATTCTACGTAAAGCGGTTATCGCGAATGAGGTATTTCCTGTCTACTGCGGAAGCGCACTCAAGAACAAGGGTGTTCAACTTGTACTCGACGCCGTTGTCGACTATCTGCCGAGTCCGCTTGATGTCCCGCCCGCGACTGGCACAAATCCGAAGACAGGCGAACCAATTGAACGCCATGCGTCAGATGACGAACCGTTTTGTGCGCTTGCCTTCAAGCTTCAAACTGACCCTTTCGTCGGAGCATTAACCTTCTTTCGTGTTTATTCCGGTTCCCTCGCTGCTGGTTCGTATGTGTATAACTCGACAACGGGCTCCAAAGAGCGTGTCGGGCGTATTGTGCGCCTTCAAGCCGATAAACGTGAGGAGGTCGCGAAAGTATTCACAGGAGAAATTGCCGCCGCCGTCGGTCTCAAAGATACGAAAACTTCGCACACGCTTTGTGACGAGGCAAACCCAATCGTACTTGAGCAGATTAAGTTTCCAGAACCGGTGGTAAGCCTGCGCATCGAGCCGAAGACAAAGGCGGACCAGGAGAAGATGGGCATCGCGTTGCGCAAGCTTGCGGACGAGGATCCGACCTTCCGCATCAAAACTGATGACGAGACTGCCGAGACCATCATTTCTGGCATGGGCGAGCTTCATTTGGAGATTCTTGTAGATCGCATGAAACGTGAGTTCAATGTTGTCGCAGATGTGGGGAAACCGCAAGTGGCATATCGCGAGACCATCCTCGGTTCCTCAGAGGCCGAGGGCAAATACATTAAACAAACTGGTGGCCGTGGTCAGTACGGTCATGTGAAGATCCGCATGAAGAAACTGGAGCCGGTTGTAGAGGGCGCAAAGGTGTCTAAGAATGTTACACGCGAAGATCATTTTGAGTTCATCAACAACATTAAGGGCGGTGTCATTCCGCAGGAATACATCCCGGCGGTGGAGAAGGGCGTTCGTGAGGCGATGGCGCGTGGCTTACTCGCCGGTTTCCAAATGGTTGATGTTTCTATCGAACTCTACGACGGGTCATACCATGATGTCGACTCCTCGGAAATCGCCTTCAAGATCGCCGCCTCAATGGCCTTCCAGGAGGCGGCGCAAAAAGCGAAGCCCATCATTCTTGAACCGATCATGCGTGTCGAGGTAATCGTACCAGAGCAGTTCATGGGCGACATTACCGGCAATCTTTCGGGCAAGCGTGGCCAGATAGAGGGTATGGAAGACCGCGGCATGAGCAAAGCCATTAAAGCGAAAGTACCGCTCTCCGAAATGTTCGGCTACACCACTACGCTTCGTTCAATGACCGAGGGTCGCGGAAGCATGACGATGGAATTCGACCACTATGATACCGTCCCGAACAACGTAGCGCAGGACATTATTGCAAGTAGGAAATAGTCAGTTTAGCGGGCGTTTGTGATATACTGAAGTTGATGAAAAACTATACGTACCGGATTATTATCGAGCGGGACGGAGACGGCTTTCATGCCTATGTGCCGGCTCTTGCTGGCTGACATACGTGGGGGAAGACAGTAGAGAAAGCACGCGAAAACTTGCGCGATGCGATGGGGCTCTATCTCTCGCATCTGAAAGAGCAGCATGAGACGATTCCGCAAGAGTTAGGTCTTGAGTCATTTGAGACAGTCGCGGTGCATGCCTAAGCTTTCTGCGGTTTCCGGAAAGAAACTCGCAAAAGCCATCGAACGCGCCGGGTTTGTTACTGTTCGACAATCGGGAAGCCGCCAGCTTCTTGAACACCCGGATGGCAGAATCACCACAATTCCGTGCATGGAAACAAAGATCTGCCAAGTGGCACGCGGCACGGTATATTACGAGACATTGGAATAACGGCGTCGGAGTTGCGGCGCTTGCTTTAATCATCATCGAACGCGCAGTCTATGACGATGGAATTCGATCACTATGACATCGTCCCTAATAATGTTGCGACCGACATCATCGCGATCTGGAAATAAAAAAGGAATGAAGTTCCTGCAGGAGTGTTTTGTAAAAAAATTATTATGCAACCACATCTTGCGCTTTTGCCCGAGCTCGGTTACATTCATATATAACGCATCTTGGCGTCGCTCTTTGGCTTGTCTGCTTTTGTGAATCGGCGAGCTGAGGAGAGTTCGTTCCGACTCACGTCGGATTTATTCGTGATTTACTAATTTAATTTATCCGATTATGGCAGAATTTAATCGCAACAAGCCGCACATGAACGTGGGCACCATCGGTCACGTTGACCATGGAAAGACGACTCTCACCGCAGGCATCCTACATGTTCTTTCGATGCTCTCGGGCCAGGGCTACGGTGCTCGTGTCGAAGGTGTTGATAAGATTGACAGCGCGCCGGAGGAAAAGGCACGCGGTATCACCATTGCCCTCCACCACTCGGAGTACGAGACGCCGAACCGCCACTACGCGCACATTGACGCGCCGGGACATGCCGACTACATCAAAAACATGATTACAGGTGCCGCTCAAATGGACGGTGCGATTCTCGTAGTTGCAGCGACTGACGGCGTGATGCCTCAGACGCGCGAGCACATTCTTCTCGCGAAGCAGGTTGGTCTTAAGAAACTCATCGTCTTCCTCAACAAGGTTGACATGGTCGCCGATAAGGACCTCATCGACCTCGTCGAAGAGGAAATCCACGCGCTTCTCACAAAGCAGGGTTACGATGGTGCGAACACACCAATTATCCGTGGTTCCGGTCTCCGTGCCCTTGAAGCGAAGGACATCAATGATGAGTACGCGATAAAGGTGAAAGAGCTTGTTGACACAATGGACACCTACTTCGACATGCCGCAACGCGAGCTCACCAAGCCATTCCTTATGCCTATTGAAGACATCTTTTCGATTGAGGGTCGTGGCACAGTGGTCACTGGTCGCATTGAGCGTGGTGCCGTAAAAGTTGGCGAGGAAGTCGAAATTGTCGGTATAAAACCGACATCAAAGACAACCGTCACGGGCATCGAAATGTTCAATAAGCAGCTTCAAGAAGGTCAGGCAGGTGACAATGCCGGGCTCCTTCTTCGTGGTACCAAGAAGGAAGACGTGCATCGTGGTCAGGTTCTTGCCAAGAGCGGCTCGGTTACACCGCATACTGATTTTGAAGCGGAAGTTTATATTCTTGGTAAAGATGAGGGTGGCAGGCACACACCATTCTTCTCCGGATATAAGCCACAGTTCTACATCCGTACGACGGACGTGACAGGCGAAGTAACTCTCGCGGAAGGTAAAGAAATGGTTATGCCTGGCGATACGGTCACCTTCAAGGTGAAACTTGTGGCGCCGGTTGCCCTTGAGGAGCAGCAACGCTTCGCTATCCGAGAAGGTGGAAAGACCGTTGGCGCTGGCGTCGTGACAAAGATTACGGCATAAATGTCGATATCCGGATTAATACCCATATGGCAACAGCAGTGGCAACAAAATCAAAAGTGAAAAAAGTTGCGGTACCAAAGGCACCGCGGATAAAGGCCGTAGCAAAAAAGGTTGTTGCGCCAACCTCAACGGAACACAAACTCAGGATTCGTGTCCGTGCTTATGAGCATAAAATTCTCGATCTTTCGGTGAAACAGATTATGGACACCGCGGCCCGTTTTGACGCAGTTGTTATCGGCCCCGTGCCACTTCCAACCGAGATCAAACGCTGGACGGTGAATCGTTCAACGTTTGTCCATAAGGATGCGCGCGAACAGTTTGAGATGCGCGTCCATAAGCGGCTTGTCGACATTCTGAACCCGTCGCCAAAGGTGATTGAGGCCCTCACGAACCTCAATCTTCCCTCTGGAGTCACGATAGACGTCAAGATGGTTTAGAATTGCCGTAAGAGGTTTTACATGAAACCGCTCGTACGAGCGGTTTCATGTTTGCTTTACGCTGTGTAAATTTTTGTGGTATATAACCACCATCACTTTTATCGCCTCAAGGAGGAAGTGATGAACAAAAGAATATTTGATTTTGTGTGCGCGCTCATAATCCTGATCTTCTCAGTCCCATTGATGCTCTTTATTGCGATTTGGATTAAGGTGACTTCACCTGGACCTATTATTTTTCGACAGATTCGTGTTGGTTATCGTGGTAAGCAGTTTGTCATCTTTAAGTTCCGAACAATGAAGGATGGAAGCGGGTATCCATTCGACATTGTTTTGCCAGACGATAGTCGAGTTACGGTACCGGGAAGGTTTCTGCGGGAAACGCACATGGACGAGTTACCACAGCTCATTAACGTACTATTGGGACAAATGAGTTTAGTTGGTCCGCGCCCTCACCCAGTTGAATTCGTCGAAAAAAGTATCAAAAAAATCTCTGTCTATTCGCTCAGGCTTAACAACGTTCGTCCTGGTTTGACAGGGCTTGAGCAGATCCGTGGGAGGACATGGTCGCTCAAGCACGGAATTCGAAGTGCTTTCCGTCTCGAATTCTTCTATATTAACCATCATTGCTTCTCGCTTGATCTGTATATCCTTTTCCGAACTATCAAGACGGTCTGGGAGCGCAATGGTTTAACCGCATGCCCTTTCGGGGTGTGCGGTTTTTCTTGCATATTTTGATGGATTTGTGTAGAGTGCTGTTAACGCCACGAACGGTGCCTACGACCGGTCCTATAGCAACTCGCGCAAAGCGACTTGCCGTTGCGCGTTTTGCTTTAAAAATGAAATTTATTCTCGCCAAGAAGGAAAGCATGACCCGCGTGTTCGGGGAGGACGGTCGCGCTCGTGCAGGAACCATTCTTATCGCCGATCCAGTAACAGTAACGCAAGTGAAAACTATGGACGGTAAGGATGGTTATGCGGCTATTCAGATCGGTCGGGGCGTTCGTAAAACTAAGAACACTAGCAAGGCAGTTCTCGGCCATACTAAAGGGAAGGGTTATGAGGCTATTCGCGAGTTTCGTACCGAGGAGATGACAGAAATTAACAACACGATTGATGCATCGGTTTTTACGGTGGGCGATACAGTGCGAGTTTCTGGTATTACCAAGGGTAAGGGTTTCGCCGGCGTGGTAAAGCGGCATGGTTTTCATGGTGGTCCGCGCACGCACGGCCAAAAGCACACTGAGCGCGCACCAGGCTCCATCGGCGGGTCAGGTGGTCGTGCGGGTGGGCGTGTCGCGAAAGGCATGCGTATGGCTGGTCGTATGGGTGGTAATCGCGTAACTGTGGCGAATCTTAAAGTGCTCGCAGTCAATGCGACGGCCGGCGAGATTATCGTTTCTGGTGCTGTGCCCGGTCGTCGCGGTACGCTCCTCGAGGTTGTTTCCGTGTAATTTACGTATCATGACTATCACAAAGAAAACTCCCAAAAATAAGTCGAGACCCTCGACAAAAGCTACAATGGTAGCGCGTGAGATGCCGGTTTTCTCAATGAGCGGCGAAAAGGTTGGTACAGTCTCTCTTCCAGAGAGTCTATTCGGCGCACCGTGGCGAGCTGATTTGGTACATCAGGTTACGACTGCGATGCAGGCCAATGCGCGTCAGAACCGTGCGCACACTAAAAATCGTGCCGAGGTTTCGGGTGGGGGTAAGAAACCGTGGAAGCAAAAAGGGACAGGACAGGCGCGCCACGGCTCTAGTCGTTCGCCGATTTGGCGTCATGGTGGCATTACGTTCGGTCCGCGAAGTGAGCGTGATTATAGCGAGAAGCTTAACCGCAAAATGCGTATCGGCGCACTCGTCTCGGTGCTTTCACGAAAAGCTAAAGATGGTGAAATAATCTTTATTGACGCCCTTACGTTTAGTGCTCCAAAGGCTGTGATGGCGAAGAGTATGCTTGAAAAACTTGCGAAGGGTGCTGCCGTCGCAGATCTTGCCACAAAGACGAAAAACGCGGCACTTCTCGCGCTTGCCACATACGACACGCACACCATGAAGAGCTTTGGCAACTTCAGGAACATAATGACTGAAGAAGTGCGTAACTTAAACCCGGTCGACATCATGACGCACAAGTACCTCATTATTGAGAAGCCAGAGGTTGCGTTTGCCGCACTTTCCGCCCGGGTTAAGTCCAAATAAATTATTATGGCAATTTTTGGTACCACAGTGAAAAATAAGAAAGAGAAGAAGGGTAAGACTACTCGCGTGTGCCGTGCACGTAGCACAACACCCATTAACGGGACCGCACATGACATAATTCATGCACCTTGGTTCTCAGAAAAAGCGCTTATTATGACAGAAAAAGGAATCTACACATTCGAGGTTCCTGCGCGTGCGACAAAGGCTGAAATCGCAGGAGCGCTCAAGGAGATATATAATGTCGAGCCGTGCAAGGTACGTATCGTCAATCTCCCGGCGAAGCACAAAGCATTACGTACCCGTCGTGGTGAAGGTTCTAGAACGTCGCGCCGTAAGGCCTACGTTTACCTTGCGGCTGGTGACAGCATCCAATTTGCTTAATTATTTTTATGAAATCCTATCGCCCAACTACTAAAAGTCGTCGCTTCATGACCACTCTCCCATACAAGGAGCTTCTTTCCGGTGATGCGCCACACAAACCTTTGCTGAAAAAGAAGAAGCGTCGTGGTGGTCGAAATGCCTTTGGCCGTATCACTACGCGTCACCAGGGTGGTGGGCACAAGCGTCGATTGCGTGAGGTTGACTTTTCCTATGATAAGAAAAATATCCCTGCAAAAATTGAGACCATTGAATACGATCCGTTTCGCTCAGCCTTTATCGGACTCGTCCTCTATCGGGATGGTGCGCGGCGATACGTTGTTTTACCAAAGGCGATGAAAGTCGGCGATTCTTTTATTGTTTCCGCCGACGCCCCGGTCGTTTTAGGTAACCGTCTCCCACTAGGCTCTATACCGGTAGGTACCTTCGTCTACAATATTGAGATTTCACCAGGTGCAGGGGCACGCCTTGTTCGCTCTGCAGGAAATTTTGCCGAAGTAGTTGCACATGATGCAGGTTATGCACAGCTGAAACTCCCCTCAACTGAGATACGCCAAATTTCGGACCTCGCGTGGGCAAGTGTTGGCACTGTTGGTAATGAAGAATACAACCTGGTCGTTATCGGTAAAGCTGGTCGTAGCCGCTGGATGGGTATTCGCCCGACGGTTCGCGGTACCGCTATGAATCCAGTTGACCATCCGCACGGTGGCGGCGAAGGGAAACAAGGTCGTGGATTACGTCGTGCGAAGACCATGTGGGGTAAACCCTCGGGCAAGGGTCAGAAGACGCGCACCCCAAAAAAGTATTCAAACGCTTTTATAATTTCGCGCCGCAAGGTTGGCAAGAAGCGCAAGGGTTAATCTCAGTCCTCAATTGGATGCTATCCTTACTCCTCAGAGAGTAGGTACGAGAGGGGGTATCGCCATGAACGTGCTCACCCTTGGAAGAGTAATAATATGTGCATCCGCAGTGTGCAGGAAAGAAGTTAAAGCTAGCGATGGATATACTATGGTTCAAGTAGAGAATGGGGGAAAAGTAATAAATTTCATTTATCACTGCAGCTCAGGCACCCGTTGTTATATGGAATCTCTCAAAACAGGTTCAAAACCTTCTTTCCCAGAAGAACAATGAGTAGATTTTAAATTTAAGAATCCCCGCCTAGGCGGGGATTTCTATATTCAGAATTCTGGTTTTAGTATTCTAGAGAGTTTCTGAGGTGGTATACGCAGTGTCTGCGGACCGGCTGCATAGGAGGCTACTTGATAGGGTGGAAACAAAAGGACAAAGTCGTTGTTATCAAAAAAGAAGTTTGAGAAATTTCTCCCGTCCGGTGTCGTGCCGCTGGCAATGGTGGCTGGATTTGTCATACTGTTACCGATGATGTTTGGTAATTCCGCACGACTTATACGAGAGAGTATATCGAGATAATGGGTGCCGGGTAGAAAGAGGTCGGCGAGCGAAAGTTTTTGTCCGGTCGTGGTATCGAATACGAACGTGTGGAAGTACATATCATGTACACCGCCAATATTTTCATAGATGGTAAATATATATGAGAGCGTCCGTGCGGACGAACCGATGAGATAGGTGATCTGGAGCGTGTCCTTATGGGTGGTATCGGAGCCAGTCTTGAATTGCGCAATTTCACCTGCCACGAAATTCTTGATGAGCGTGATTGCGGAGGCATTCGCATCGCCAGCGAGAGGTGTGGTTGTCGGATAGTTCACCGCCATATCGTAATATGGCGTGTGCTCGGTATAGTTGCCGTTCGCAGGCAGGGTGATTCCAATCCCGTTAGTTCCTGGCGCTTTTGCGGGCGTGGACCTCGTGACGGCATAGAAGGCAACCCCGATGATAACGGCGAGGATAACCACAATACCGATGATGAAATCTCTCCGCATACACCGACCAGTATACCTAAAAGGCAGCAGGCTTGTCAGGGATCCCTTGCTTGTTCGGTGGCACGGTACCAAAATTAGTATCTACCAGAGGCGGGTTCAATGACGTTTATTATTAGCTACAAGGTATGATGATTGACGATTTGTCGCCGTTCCTGTATCTTTTAACTGTCTCGCGCTTGCGCGGGCTTTTCATTACTTCATATGGCTCGCTCACTTAAAAAAGGACCCTTCGTGGATGCTAAACTCCTGAAGAAGGTCTTGAATGCAAAACCGGCATCGGCTGGCATTATTAAAACGTGGGCACGCCGGAGTCAAATAAGTCCCGATATGATTGGATTTACCTTTGGCGTCCATAATGGTAAACAGCACCTCGAGGTACTCGTTTCCGAGGAAATGGTCGGGCATCGTCTCGGCGAATTCTCGCCAACCAAAAAGTTTATCCGCCACGGAGGCAAGATGCAGAAAGAAATGGAGCAGAAGAAGCAGAAGGCAGAAATCGCTTCAGCAAAGGCGGCGAAGGCACCCGCCACGCCTGCCACAAAGTAATAAGCATATGACGCAAGCAATTCTCCAAAGTCACAATCAAACACCGCGCAAAGTCCGTCTCGTTACGGATCTTGTGAAAGGAAAGAAAATCCCAGCGGCACTCGCGATTCTTCAGTTTCTTCCGAAGCGTGCAGCTGAGCCCATTGAGAAACTCATCAGGAGTGCGGCGGCAAACGCAAAGGAAAGGGGTGAGAATCCTGACGAAATGACGGTGCAATCAATCACGGTTGAGAGTGCAGGCATACTGAAAAAATATATGCCCCGCGCTTTCGGCCGCGCCTCACTCATTCGCCGTCGGAAAAGTCGCGTGAAAGTAACACTCGCTTAAATTTAGTGTATGACACACACCGTACATCCCTATGCGCATCGTCTCGGTATCATCAGAGACTGGAAAAGTCGCTGGTTTTCCGTAGACAAGAAGAGTTACCGCGAGAATATCAAGGTGGATGAACTAATTCGCCGTTTCCTCACGAAACGTTTGCGCGGCACTTACACAAGTGGTGTCGAGATTGAGCGTTCAGCAAACGAATTACGCGTTGTCCTATCCACTGGGCGTCCCGGGCTCGTTATCGGGCGTTCAGGAGAAAATGCGGCCAAGTTACGTACAGAGCTCTTGAATCTGGTACGCCGTATTGCGCCGACCGACCGCAGAACTCTCAAGTTCGATATCGTTGAAGTGCGTCAACCTGAAACTGATGCCTCCGTTGTTGCTTACATGGTTGCCGAGGGACTCGAGAAGCGTATGCCGTTTCGCCGCGTACTTAAGCAGACCGTAGAAAAGGTTATTGCCGTGCGCGAAGTGGAGGGCGTGCGTATCGCGATTTCGGGGAGACTTGGCGGAGCGGAGATGAGCCGTAAGGAGGAGCTTAAGAAGGGCCGTATCCCACTGCAAACATTTCGTGCGGATATAGATTTTGCGCACGAACAGGCGTATCTACCCTATGGCGTTATCGGCATTAAGGTGTGGATTTATCGAGGTAACGTGTACCAGGAGAAGAAGACCCCGGTTCGTGTACCAGAAAGCACGTCTTCTCGCGGTTAATATTTTCGTATGTTATTTCCCAAAAAGGTAAAGCATCGTAAGTGGCAGACTCAGCGCAAGAGCGCGAAACGTTTGAATCGCCCAGATACACGTGGCACGACCATTGTTTTCGGCTCGTTTGGGCTTAAGGCGCTCTCGAGCGCACGTGTGACCAGTAATCAGATCGAGTCAGTACGTAAAGTACTTACGCGTGCGACCGCGAAGACAGGGAAGCTTTCCATTCGAATTTTCCCTGATCGTCCAGTGACCGCGAAGCCCGCTGAAGTCGGTATGGGTAGCGGTAAGGGTGATCCGAAGCATTACGTGTTTGAGGTACGTCCTGGGCGCATCCTCTTCGAGATCGATGGGGTCCCTGAGGACATTGCTCGTGCATATTTGCGGCAAGCAGGTATGAAATTGCCAGTAAAAACTGCAATCATTGCACGTTAATTTGCTTTTATAGCATTTGTATGACAAAAAGAGATATTATGGCAATGAAGACTGATCAGGAACTCAGCAATATACTTGCTGAGACGCGTGCCATGCTTCGCACCGAGCGTTTTTCTGCAGCCGGCGCGCGCGCCAAGGATCCGAACGCTGCACGGAGACTGCGTGCGACAATTGCTCGCGTACTGACCGAGCAGCATATTCGTGTGCTGAAAGCCATCTAAACTGTATGGAACAAAAAACTACTCATCCACAGTCGTTTGTTGGCGTCGTCGTTAAGACGGCTATGAAGGATACGGTAACAGTCAAGGTCGATCGCTATGTAAAAAATGTTAAATATAAGAAATATCTTGTGCGATCGAAAAAGTATCTTGTGCACAACCCAGGCAACACGGTACAGGTCGGTGACACGGTTACCATCATGGCAACGCGGCCGATCTCAAAGTCAAAACACTTTCGTATTGTTGGCGGGAAAGTAGATATTAGAAATTGATTATGTTACAGGACCGATCTATCGTGGTAGTTGCGGATAATTCCGGCGGTAAAATCGCCAGAATTTTCAAGGTACTCGGCGGATCTAAACGTCGTTATGCTGGTATTGGTGATGTTGTCGTTATTTCCATTCAGACCACTGAACCGCGCAAGGCAGTTAAGAAGAAGGACATCTATCGTGCCGTTGTCGTTCGACAAACAAAACCTTTTGCACGTAAGGATGGTTCATATGTTCGTTTCGACGAGAATGCAGTCGTTATCATAGAGAAGCAGGGAAAGGAGATGGGGCCGAAAGGGAACCGCATCTTTGGTCCGGTGCCGCGTGAGCTTTCCGAGCGCGGCTGGCATTCCATCGTTTCCCTGGCGCCAGAAGTCGTCTAGCTGTTACGTTATATTCTTTAATATATGCATGTAAAAAAAGGAGATAAGGTGCAAGTGATCACAGGAAAGGACAAAGGGAAGTCTGGTGTTATTATGCGCGCTTTTCCTCGCGAGGATAAGATTGTTGTTGAAGGTGTGGCACTGTACAAACGTCACTTGAAAGGTAGTGCGGGGAAGGTAGGACGTATCGTCGAGAGGTCCCGTCCGATTCACGTGTCCAACGTAAAGCGAATAGAAAAATAAAGTATGTCTCTCACAAAACAAAAACAACAAACGGCATATCTTGCGCTCAAGAAAATCTTTGGTTACACGAGTCCAATGCAAAGTCCCCGCGTCCTTAAGGTCGTTGTCTCTTCAGGCGTAGGGAAGAAGCGTGATAAAAAACAAGTTGAGATTATCGAGGATCGTCTCGCGAGAATTACAGGGCAAAAGCCATCTCTGCGTCCCGCACGCATCTCAATCGCTTCTTTCAAGGTGCGTGAGGGTGACACGGTTGGTCTTCAGATAACTATGCGTGGTGCGCGCATGTTCGATTTTCTGGACAAGCTCATTCACATTGCCCTTCCGCGCACGCGTGATTTCCGTGGTCTTTCCGCGAAAGCAATCGATGACATGGGTAACCTCACCCTTGGTATCAAGGAGCACACGATCTTTCCAGAAACTTCAGACGAGGACCTCAAAGATGTGTTTGGATTCGCTGTTACCATCGTTACTACCGCACACACGAAAGATGAGGCTGAAGCTTTCCTCCGTCACCTCGGCATACCGCTCATAATTGACTCAAGCGTAAAACGCTGATAATCTGAAACAACGCTCCTCGGAGCTTTATTTTTTATGGCAAAAAAGTCCCAATTAGCGAGATACGCGAAAAAAGCGAAACTCGTGAAGAAATACGCGGCAAAACGTGCGGCGTTTAAGGCTGCGGGTGACTCCGATTCCCTTCAGAAGCTGCCGAGAAACTCATCTCCTGTACGGCTAAAGAACCGATGTTCGATTACTGGTCGTTCGCGCGGTTATATGCGGACATTCGGTCTCTCACGCATTCAGTTCAGAGAGCTTGCGCGGGAGGGAAAGATTCCAGGCATTAAGAAAGCATCATGGTAAACGATCGCGTCGGTGATTTCATCATTCGTCTCCAAAATGCCGCCCGCATCGGTAAGCGTGGAGTATCGGCGCCATATTCCGCACATATTGCTGCTATTGCGAAGAAACTCAAGGAGCTTGGTTTCTTAACGACTACCGAGGTGAGTGTAGAGGATGGCCCTCAAAAGACACTTACCGTAACGCTTGCGTACGATGAGCATGATCAGGCGAAGTTACGCGGTGTAAAGCGCATAAGTAAGCCAGGACGTCGACTTTATGCCCCCTATACTGCTGCACATCGCGTGAAGGGTGGTACAGGGGCGCGTATTATTTCCAGCCCAGCGGGCGTTATTTCGGACGCTGATGCGCGCAAGAATCATATCGGTGGCGAAGAACTTTTCGAAATTTGGTAATACAGTTTTATACTATGAGCCGACTCGCGAAAAAACCAATAGCAGTAGGGAAAACCGATGTTTCGGTAACCGGTGGTGTGCTGACAGTTAAAGGATCTAAGGGAACATTGATCAAACGTGTGCACCCCTCGATTGAGATTGTTGTTGAGACGACTGGGGTTTTAGTCGCACCGAAAGACCGATCCCGTCTCGCTAAACAGCTTACGGGGACCTTTGCATCGCACGTGAAAAATATGGTTGCAGGCGTTGAGACACCATTCGTGAAGAAACTCATTCTTGAGGGCGTTGGTTACAAAATGGAAGTAAAAGGGAAGGAGGTGGTGCTTTCGGTTGGTTTCTCACATACAGTACCGCTTACGATACCAGAAGATGTAACAGCAACGGTTGAAAAGAACGCCATTAAACTTGAGAGCGCGAATAAGGAGTCGGTTGGACAATTTGCCGCAAATATCAGACGTGTAAAACCACCAGAGCCGTATCTCGGGAAGGGTATTCGTTACGAGAATGAAGTTGTCCGCCGTAAGCAGGGCAAGAAGGCGCTCTAACATAATTTATGAATCGTAAACCTATATCAACTAGTGAATTCCGTAAACGCCGCCACGCGCGGGTACGCGCGCTCATCAAAGGAACGGCAGAACGTCCACGACTCGCGGTGTACCGAAGTAATCGATATGTCTCCGCTCAACTCATTGATGATATCGTCGGGAAAACGGTAGCTGCAGCGCACGGACGCGAATTTAAAGGATCGCGATCGGAACAGGCCATATCCGTTGGCGCCACGATTGCAAAGAAGGCGAGGGCGGCTGGTATCATGACGATTGTTTTTGATCGTGGCGGATATCGTTACAGTGGCCAGATTAAGGCACTTGCGGACGCCGCTCGCGCTGGCGGCCTCGCTTTTTAATACTCTCATGACTTTTCCAATGGAACAAAATATCATACAGGATGCAGAAAGTGCACTACCAATGAGTGTGGAGGAGGCAATTATTGAAACAGTTCCAGCTACTGAGGTAACGACATCCGCACGTGTGCCGTCTACGCGTACCGGTGGCCGTGTGTCTCTGCGTGGTCGCGCACCACGTGCTGGTGGTCGTGGTCGCCCGCCCCGCGAACGTGGCGAATTCGAACAGGTCACAATTGACGCGCGACGTGTGGCGCGCGTAATGGCTGGTGGTCGTCGCTTCAACTTTAGTCTCGTGGTAGTTATCGGGGACCGAAAAGGTCGTGTTGGAGTAGGTCTGGGGAAGGGCGTTGACACCGCTCTTGCGATAGACAAGGCAACGCGTGATGCAAAGAAGCATCTTTTTACAGTTCCGCGCACGTCCTCAGGTTCGATTCCGCATCAGGTTTTAGCAAAATATGCGTCTTCGACGGTTGAGATCATTCCCTCCGAAGGCCGTGGACTCGTTGCAGGGTCGGCTGTGCGCACTGTGCTCGATTTTGCCGGTGTAACGGACGTCGTAACCAAAATCCACACACGTTCTAAGAATAAACTCACTATCGCACGTGCAACCATTGCGGCTTTGAAAAAGCTTCGTGCAAAATAATTCCTATACATATGCAACTTCATACACTTTCCCCTCACGAAAAGAATAGGAAAAATCCGCCCGTTGGACGGGGTGGCAAACGTGGCAAAACGAGTGGGCGGGGCGGTAAAGGGCAGACCGCACGTGCCGGGCACAAGATTCGTCCAGAAGTCCGCGATCTCATAAAGAAAATCCCGAAGCGTCGGGGTTACGGAAAAAACCGATCACGTACGGTTCGGACAAACCGTATACCAGTTTCTGTTGTGAATGTCTCTATGCTTGAGGTCGCTTACAAGGCGGGTGAGACTGTCTCGCCCACGACCCTTCTCGCGAAGGGGCTTGTTCGCCGCGCAAAAGGGCGCGCACCAATCGTGAAAATTCTCGGTGCCGGCACCCTCACGAAGGCTCTCATTGTTGAGGGGTGCGATGTGTCTACTGCTGCGCGTACCGTGCTTCTTGCCGCTCTTGGTACCGTCCATGCTTAATTCATTCGTCCGTAAACTCAAACTTTCTTTTGGTGATCACGAGATTCGTTTCCGTATCTTTTTTCTTATTGGGGCACTCGCACTTTTTCGTTTACTCGCGGCAATTCCGATTCCTGGCGTCGACCGTGCCGCGCTCGCTTCTTTTTTCGCGAACAACCAATTTTTCGGTCTTCTGAACATATTTTCGGGCGGCGGTCTTTCTCAGCTCTCAGTTGTGATGCTCGGTGTTGGGCCTTATATTACCGCTTCGATCATTATGCAGCTTGGTACCATGGTATTTCCACAGGTAAAGCAGGCATACTTTGAGGAGGGTGAGGCCGGCCGTGCAAAGTTTATTGAGTGGAGCCGTCTTCTTACCATCCCGATTGCTGTTCTACAGGCCGTTGGTTTCCTATTCTTGCTTGAAAGCCAGAATGTGATAGGTCACTTGGGCTCCGTAGCGCTTATAGCGAATATTGCGCTCGTTTCCGCTGGCTCCATGCTCCTTATGTGGCTTGGTGAACTCGTGACCGAGTTCGGTATCGGGAATGGTGTATCACTTATCATTCTTGCTGGTATCCTTGCACGAGTACCCTCTGGCATTTCGGAGACGCTTTTTGCTTCAACCGCGGCAAACATTCCAGCATATCTCGCGTTTGTGCTTCTCGCGCTCGCGATGATTTATGCGGTCGTGGTCGTTTCTGATGCTGAGCGTTCGATACCAATCGCGTATGCGCGAGCAGTACGTGGCACTGCACTTTCACAAGGCGCGGCGACTTATCTGCCAATCCGGCTCCTACAAGCGGGCGTGATCCCTATTATTTTTGCGTTATCGCTTTTGCTTTTACCGCAGATGGCGCTCTCGATGCTCGGGGCGTTACATATCTCGTTCGCGACAAGCGCGGCACTGTGGTATACCGCATTCCTTTCCAATCCGTGGAAGTACGGTACGATCTATTTCCTGCTTGTAGTGCTGTTTACCTATTTTTATACCGCAGTAACGTTTGAACCGAAGCGCGTCGCGGAAAATCTTCAGAAGACGGGCGCCTTTGTTCCCGGAGTGCGCCCGGGTCGAGAGACTGAGGAATATATCGGCAAGGTAGTGAATCGCGTCACGCTTCCTGGGGCCTGCTTCCTCGGCCTCCTTGCGGTGGCACCTTCGATTATCCAAGGTCTCACCGGAATCACAACGCTCGTCCTCGGCGGCACCGCGCTCCTTATCGCAGTTCAGGTTGCGCTTGACCTTGCGCAGAAGATTGACGCCCAAGTCTCACTTCGGGAATATTAGAGTCAAATCGGATACTTATCCACAGCGCGCCTTGTTGTGCGCTGTGTGGTTATGGTAACTTTAGGTGACAGTCTCATTTTCTATACATGCGCATTTTAGCTCTCTCTCTCTCTCTCTCGTACTTGCGTACTTAATCCAAACATTCGCTTACGCCGGTATCCTTTATTTCTACTGATACTCCCGGGAATTTTTTTATTTGGGGTAGGGAAAGCAAACGCTTTTGCTGGTCCTGGACAGATCACACTCGCGACGAGCTCGACCGCTTATACGATAGACACCGAATACTACGAAGCAGTGATACCGACCCCAGGCCAGCCGACCAATAACATCGTCTCACAGCTCTATGTAAAGAAATCGGACGGCTCATCGTCAAATAACCTCGTTTTCGGCGCCTCAGCAAACAACTACGGCCTTGGCTTTCAGGAGAGCTTCGCCGATGCCAACACTAACGATCCCGGCGGTTTTTCGTTACCGAACGCTAGCTCGACCATTACGATCTTACAGAACACACCGGATGTCGTGCAGATAAAGACGACCGTGCCGACCTGGAAGAGCATGGATTATTCGGAGATATGGACATTTTGGGCGGGGCGACCATATTTCCAATCCGTGTCCTCCTCGACCTTTCAGGGTACCAACACGCTTCTCAACCAGTATCAGGCGTGCGATATGGTCTCTACTACCACGCCATACACGGCATACGTCACCGACCAGAATGGCGCAGCGCAGTTGATGTGGACCGCATACAACAACGATGTTGTGAGGTCGTACCAGCCGCTCAATAGCCCGAATCTCAACACCTATCCATGGGTCAACTACCAGTTCACGAACGAGGGTGTAAGTCTCGGGTACATATTTACGAAAATAAGCGATCCACTTAGTGTCGTCGGAGAAACCGGCGATCCGAATTTCGAGTATCAGATAAACTGGTACAACGGGGGTGGTGACAACACAACACCGGTCAATACGGGTGCCAATCGCGGACTAACGACGCTCTACTACGTCGCGTCGTCGACGACGAATAATTTCATATCGAATTTCGCACAAACGACGTACCAGGACGGAGCGGCGAACGTCATGCAGAATCCAGTCACACAAGCGACAGCATTTGTGAGTCATCCTTACGGGCAAGCGGCTGGGACTGGCTCCGCGCTTCTTAATAGTCCATATTTCCTCGTGCGACACAATGGCGATAATCCTGTCCCAGGCGTGCAATATCCGCAATATCATACCGCGATATTCGGGCCGCTTTTCGGTTGGCAGCAGACCACAAACGTCACACCTTTCAGTTATGCCAATGAGGATTATCAAAATCAGCTTCAATACACGCTCAACTACGACAACAACAGCTCGACTTTTATTTATGGTACGACGACCGACATGAATCCCGTGAACGGCGCGAATACCTCAATACAGATGGTCGCGACGAGTACCGACCAGAATCTACTCTACAACACCATCATGCAGACGTGGAACGATAGCGATAAGCTCGATATCACCGGCACTGCCTCGAACAACGTGCCTTCTGTGCCCGTGAAGGATATCTGGCTCAATTTACATGATGACGCCGCGACCACTTCCGCGACCACGGCAACAGCCAATGGGGGTACGATGCTACCGAATGCGGACAACATATTTGCCGCCAACACTGCCAACCCAACGTCGGCGATTACGACCACGTTGGGGTATACTGATAATCTCTGGACTTCTGAGTGGTATGGCATCGGAGACGGTACGTACGGCGACCTCAGTGGCAGTCATTGGGGTAACGATCTAATCTTCTGGGCGGCGGGCGAACATGTTCCACCGCTTGATATACCGCTCACTAATGTAGCAACCGGAACATCATACGACTTAATCGCAGGACTGCGACAACAAACTGCCGGACCACTTACCTACACTTGGTCGCTTGACGGCGTGAACTATAGCACGACCACTGTTCCAACGGGAGCGACGAACACAACGGTTACCGTCAATCTTGGCGTACATACCATCACGACACCGAATTTCTGGATAGACGACATGGGGTTCGCGTCCTCGACTTACACCCAGGCCTGGGGAGGGTGGGCTTTCGTGCAGGTCTTGCCCGTCTTTCACAGCATGGGCACGACCACGGACGGATATCCAGTCTACGATCTGCAGATGAACGATCCTATCCTCGGCAAGAAGGGTATAGCGGTAAAAGTCCTCTCGCCGACTACTCCTATCACCCTTACGAATAATAACGAGGACTTGAACGTTTACCTCTTCTCAACCTCGACCGAGCAAACATTGCCCACATTCAGTTACCCATTCGACATTCAAGTGTGGCCGCACAGCGGATGGCTCACGAGTCCGAACGATTTCACCGCGCTCCATACACAGTACAGCTTGCCATATACACAGCACAATTCAGAACTCTTGACGCTCTTTGGCAACAACGGCACCGTTTTTCACGGGAGTACGTCAGTCGCCCTCTCTTCAGATGGAGCTTCTCAAATCTGGTACACCATCGACGGATCTACCCCGACCTGCTCAACTGGAATCCTGTATACCGGCCCATTGACCTTCTCGAATTCAACCTCGCTCAAGGCCATCGGCTGCGACGCGGCCGGAAATTCCTCCGTCGTCACTGCGGCAATCTACAGCCCGGCTTCAGGCGGAGGCGGAGGTGCATATGTACCCGTACGTACTATTTCTTCACCCGCGTCATCTTTCACTGTTTCTTCCACCACACCTATTCAACAACCAATAAATCCAACGGTTTCCTCGACGCTGCCAACAGAACCAGCCACCTCTTCTCCTTCGCCAGCACCGCGCTCTTCCGGACTTACGACCACACAGATTCAATCAATCCTCTCGCTCCTTTCTTCCTTCAACGTAGACGCTGCAACAATCGCAAACGTGCAAATGATCCTTTCGACGGGGGCAACGGGAGCAAATATCTCTCACCCTTTTGCATTCACTCGCAACCTCTCACTCAATCAGACGAACGCTGACGTCAAAACACTTCAACAATTCCTCAATACGCACGGTTTTACTGTTACGACTCAAGGTCCCGGTTCTCCTGGCAACGAGACCACATTCTTCGGCCGAGCGACCTATTTGGCACTTATCAAATTCCAGAAAAGCGTCGGGCTTCCTGCGACCGGATGGTTCGGGCCGATGACGAGAGGGAAGATTTCCGCGCTCTAAGTTTTACTAGCACAATACTTACCTCTACTTTCGAGAGATGCTAAAATAAGCGGATGGGAACACGGACAATATTCTTTATCGGAAAACCTGGATGCGGGAAGGGGACGCAGGCAAAACTGCTCGCGGCTAAAACTGGTTGGCAGGTTATGTCGGCCGGTGACACGCTTCGAACGATGGCGACGCTTGATACGCCCGTCGGACGGAAGATGAAATCTCAAATGAGCGCCGGTCTTCTCATGCCGTCGTGGCTCCCCACCTATCTTTTTTTGAAAGACATTTTTGCGCTCCCCGATGGCGCAAGCGTCATACTCGACGGATTCAATCGTAAGCTGCATGAAGCGGAACTCATCAAGGAATCTCTCACGTGGCTCGAACGGCCGTTCTCCGTCGTATATCTGCGCGTATCCGATGGAGAGATACGTCATCGTCTCGCCCTCCGCAAAGAGATTGAGGATCGCGCCGACGATCACGTCGTTGACGAACGTTTGAAGGAATATTATTCCCATACTGAACCAGTTGTCGAGATGTTCCGTAAAGGCGGCAATATCATCGAGTTGGACGGTGAGCAGCAGCCTGAGAAAATCGCTGCCGAAGTCAATATCGCGCTCAATATTCGATGATAATTACGAGCGACACCGAGCGAGCGGATCTTATCGAAGCGGGGAAGCGTCTCGCATCCGTGCTCCGTGCGCTCAAGGCGAAGGTGGCGCCCAGCGTCACTGCTGAAGAACTCGACGACCTGGCAGAAGAACTCATTCGCACGAAGGGCGACGAGCCATGCTTTCTTGGTTATACGCCCGAGGGTGCGCCGCGCCCGTACCCTTCGACACTTTGTGTCTCAATAAACGATGAGGTCGTGCATGGCATCCCGAATGAATCAGTGAAGGTTCTGAAGGAAGGCGACATCGTTGGACTCGACTTAGGCCTTACCCATAACGGCATCATCGTTGACGCCGCTATAACCGTGCCGGTAGGCGAAATAGACCAAGGAGTAAAAAAGCTTCTTGACGCAACTGAGCGTGCCCTTGCGAAGGGTATAGCTGCTGCCAACCCAGGGAAACATATCGGTGATATCTCATATGCTATCCAGAAGGAGATTGAACGTGCAGGTTTCAAAGTCGTAAAAGAACTCGGCGGACACGGTGTCGGTGATCTCGTCCATGAAGAGCCGTTCATTCCAAACTTTGGCCGCCCAGGTGAAGGGGAATTGCTCATCGAGGGTATGGTGCTTGCTCTCGAGCCAATTTCGGTAGCAGGTAAGTCCGCAGTCACCTTGGCCGCTGACGGTTATACCTTTCGTACCAAAGATGGCTCTCGCTCCGCGCATTTTGAACACACCATCTTGATTGAAAAAGGTGGAGCGCGTATCATAACTCAATAACCGCTGTAGGCGATTTTATTTTTGAAACCATGGCACATCCTAAAACTGAACGGACACTCGTTATCGTGAAGCCTGATGGCATTCAGCGCGGGCTTATCGGTGAGATTATAAAACGCTATGAGCGGACCGGCCTGAAGCTTGTCGCGCTTAAGATGCTCGTTCCGACCGAAACAATGGTCGAGGAACACTACCTTCTTGATCCGAATTGGAAGAAGAGTGTTGGCGAGAAGGCGATTGCAAGTTATGTAAAGAAGGGCGAAAAACCCCCTTCCACTGATCCAATTGAGGTAGCCGATAGCGTTGTTGTGAGTCTAAAAAAATATATGACAAGTGGACCAGTTATTGCAATGGTTTGGGAAGGTGGTCATGCGGTCGAACTTGTACGAAAGATTACGGGCGGTACTGAGCCACGTAGTGCCAGCGTTGGTACCATACGGGGCGATTTCGTTCTTGATTCATATCAGATGGCAGATACGGATACTCGTGCAATTCGTAACCTCATTCACGCATCAGGTACGATTCCTGAGGCGCAGAAGGAGATACCGCACTGGTTTACACCTGCGGAAATCATCAATTATCGTGTATTGCACGAAGCGACACTCTACAACGTCAACATGGGAGAAGAGGTTTCCAAATAGTCTGAAATTATCTGCAGTACCGTGGGTTTCACAGTTCTTTTTACACGCTTCTTATAGTAAAGGAGTATACTAGGGTTTGGAGCCATTCTTAAAAACGCAACTTGCTATATCCTTGGGAGCTTTGTATTCAGGTGCGCTTGGTGAATTCCGTAAGGAAATCCGATAGCTGCCATTCGGGCACCCACCTAGCAAGACAAAGTTGCTACACAAGGATGGCTCCGCAAAACCCCGTCTCTTTTGAGACGGGGTTTTGCGTTGAATCTCTAAGTGGATGATCAATTCCCTAATACATCTACATCTTTAGAACCAATCCCAATCTTTGGCATCAATGCAATAATCAAGTCTTTCTCCACCAATCCGAACTTCCTTTATCTCCTCAATAACTTTTTCCGCCGTATGTCCATATTCAATCCAGGATTCTCGCAGTCCGTTATCCTCACTTCAGATGATTGACGTATTTGCCCATTTTTCTCTATTTCTTTTGAAGAAGCATACATCTTTTCAAAGCCTCTCAAAGAACCAAACGTATTTAAAAATTATCTATTTTTAATAAGTATCTAAAGTCTAAAGCACTAAAATCCTCTAAAATCTGACAGTATCGATAGGAACATCATTAGTATGATACATTTCTTCTATGTCATTACGATTGAGTTTCTACGGCGGCGCAGGGAAAGTGACCGGTTCTAACTTTTTAATCGAGGGTGAGCGTGGAAAGGTTCTCGTCGATTGTGGCATAGAACAGGGCGCCGATTTTTGCGAATCATGCGTCTATGGGTCGTTCCCTTACGACGTGAAAACGATCGATGCACTTATCGTTACGCACGCGCATCTCGATCATGTTGGCCGTATTCCGAAACTCGTGAAAGATGGTTTCCGCGGAAAGATATACATGACGCCGCCGACGCGTGACCTCGCCGGACTCATTCTGCGCGACTCAATCGGTATTCTCGGAGTAGAGGCCTCGCATCGCGGCATCGCGCCGCTTTATGAGGAGCAGGACGTTGACCAAGCCTTCGCGCTCATCGAGACGCTCGATTACCACACGGAGAAGGAGGTGGTGTCCGGTCTCTCTGTCTATCTGCGCAACACCGGCCATATTCTCGGCTCGGCAAGCGTACGGATAAAAGATGGGATGGACGTTACCGTCGCGCTCACGGGCGACATCGGCAATTCACCCTCGCCACTCCTGCCAGACTGGGAGCAAGTGGCCGACGCCGACGCTCTCGTCATGGAGAGTGTATATGGCGATCGGATCCATCCGCCGCAGGCCGAGCGCGTTAAGCAATTGCGCGATACGCTCAAGCGTGCGATAGAGCGCGGTGGCACGATCCTCATCCCTGCATTCTCGCTTGAGCGCACGCAACTGATGCTCTATGAACTCTCGAATTTCTTCGATGCAGGCGATCTTCCGAAAGTACCGGTTTTCCTCGATTCGCCGCTCGCGATACATGTGACGGAAATATATGAGAAATGGGGTTTGAAATATTTCAAACCCTCAACCGAGGACGAGATGAGGCGGGAAGGAAGCATTTTTGAATTTCCATTTCTGAAAAAGACGCTCTCACGTGACGAGTCGATGGCAGTGGGACAAGCGCCGAGCCCGAAGATTATTATCGCCGGTGCCGGGATGAGTCATGGTGGCCGCATCGGCCACTGGGAAGCGCGTTACCTGCCCGAGCCGTCTACGACGCTCATCATCGTTGGTTATCAATCGCCCGGTACACCTGGGCGGCGTATGATTGAGGGCGCATCGAATGTATGGCTCGGCGGTAATGAGGTTCGTATTAAAGCGAAAGTCGAAAGCCTCGAAGGATGGTCAGCGCACGCTGACCGTGACGAGCTCTTAAGGTTCGCACAGGCATGTCTTCCTCGTTCGAAAGTTATCTTTACTGCCCTAGGCGAACCATCATCCGAACGTTTTCTTGCTCAGCGCATCCATGATTACCTCGGTGTCCGTGCTGTTGTTCCCGAGGCAGGGCAGACATGGGAAATTACGAAAGACTCAGTTAGGAAGGTTTAACTTTTCGATCATTTCCTGTCGTCTTTCTCATCACTTGTCTATACCTTTGCCTCACTCATGCAATAGGTTTTGGAAAAAGTTCACGTAAACCAAAGCCTCCCTCTAAGAGGCTCTAAGTAAATAGGATTTAGACAATCTGCATCGCGATACGAGCAAAAATCTCGGGATGTTCGGAGGCGAATTGTGCAAGAACTTTACGGTCGAGTTGAAAACCGTTTTTTTTCAACTTCGCGATGAATGTGCTGTAAGAAGCGTGACCGTTTGCGCGGACGGCGGCGTTCAGACGAACAATCCAGAGCTGACGAAAATCTGTTTTTTTGTCGCGTCGGTGCGCAAATGCATATCGACCTGCACGCATAAGCGCCTCATGCGCATAACGTTCCTTTTTAGAACGAACGCCGCGATACCCTTTTGCCCTCTCAAGAACATTCTTGCGGCGCTTTTGCGCCATGACCCCTCCCTTTACTCTTGTCATAAAAAATAATTTGAAGATTAATTAATTAGGAACCTGGAAGAAAACGGCGACGAACTCTTGCAGTCAAGTTTATCGTGACGGAACGGCGTTTCTGTGAACGCTCGGAGCCGCTCTGCTTCGCATTAAAATGATTCTGTCCAGGTCGGCGCACCACAAGTTTTCCTCGGCGTGTGACACGAATTCGTTTCGAATATGATTTATTGGTTTTCATTTTTTTGTTTCGATTCTTTTTCTCGTTTTTGTTGTGTCGCAAGGTCGCGTTCTATAACACCAGCGAATCCTTTAGGGCTCTTCGTGATAGGTTCGGCCATCTTATAAGCATAGGGGACGCGCAGGAGAAACTTCTCAAGGCGGGCTTTTAAGAATTCCTCACTCATACCTTTATAGCGACCTTTGAGAAAAAGTTCAGCGCGCACTCGGTGGCCTTCGGCGAGCCATTCGGCCGCTTTTTTTGCCTTAAGTGCCATATCATTATCACCAGTACCCACTTTAATCTGGATTTCCTTGGTCTCTGATATCTTTACCTTAGCTTTCGCCGCCTTTTCCTTCTTGCTCCGCTCGTACTCAAATTTACCATAATCCATGATCTTCGCAACGGGCGGGACGATAGAGGGAGAAATCTCAATGAGGTCAAGTCCAGCTGTTTTTGCCGCCGCAAACGCCGCCGCAAACGAGAGGACTCCAAGATTTTCACCATTCGCACCAATAACGCGCAATTCTTGTGCGCGGATCTCATTATTTATACGAAGTCGGTCGGTAGCCACTGGAGGTGCAGGTAATATAGCACAAAAAAAAGAATCGCACATGTCGACCTCTCTGGGGAGAGAGATGTCCATCTCCAGGCACGGGTTCCATGAAGAACCGAGGAACTACAGTTTTGACGGATATATAATAGCTATGTGGTGGAACTAATATTGGCAGTGATCCTCGCAGAGGATTTTTTGTTTAGTTATCCACACTATGGAGGCGTTGTATGAATGGGATACTACTATATGTAGCATACATAATTAATTTTATAATCATGAATATTATCGCAATTTCGGGAAGTTTAAGAAAAGAATCACTCAACACCGCATTACTGCATGTTTTGCAGTCACTCGCACCGTCGGGCATGCAAATCGAAATTGTGGAAATTGGTAATCTCCCACTCTATAGCCAGGATACTGAAGCGGCATTTCCTAAAGAGGCTCAAGTGCTTAAGGAAAAAATTGCAGCCGCTGACGGGATTATTATGGCGACACCGGAATATAATCGTTCTATTTCTGGTGTACTGAAAAATGCGATCGATTGGGTCAGTCGCCCATATGGACAAAATTCTTTTGCAGGAAAACCAATCTTGATCGCAGGTGTTTCACCTGGGAAGATTGGTACTGCTGTCGCACAGAGTCACTTGCGGCAAATCATGCTCCACCTCAATGCCAATGTTATTGGCCAGCCAGAACTCTACCTAGGACCGGCACAAGAAATTTTCGACGCCGATGGAAATATCAGTAACGAGTCTACCAGTGAGTTACTTACGAAGGCGCTTGGGATTCTTTCCGATCGTGCATCATAACGCAACAGAACACGAACGTATGACAGGGTTTCCTCAGTTTCTCTGATCTATCATTAGGATTCAGATTGCGTGCGGATGTCGGCATCGGCACTCAAAGTGCTCTTCTTTGTCCGATATGCTGAGAGATTATGTCGAGCAATGAGGAATAGTATAAGGAGAAAGACACACGCGATTCCCCAGCGCACAGGGCCGATCCAATGCGACGTAAAATCGCCGAACCAATAAGAAGCGGAAAAGAGGATCGTCGTCCAGATTGATGTTGCAGCAATTGCCGTTACCACGAAGGTTGAGAGTGGTGATCGGAAGAAACCACTCGCTGTATAAGTTGGAAGTCGTAAGCCCGGTATGAATCGAGCCATAAATATGGTAAGTACATAACGGGTTTCGAGCCAGGTGCGAAAGGGGGCGAGAAAATCATGATCAACGTAATGTTTAAGACGAGGCGAGGCACTCGCGAGCCATCCGAGAAAATAAAATCCAATATCACCAAATACGATGCCCGCGTAAAGCGAGGAGAGCGCGATGGGGATTCCGATTACGTGATCAGCCGCGAGCAAGCCAACGATAACTGTCGTTGGATCTTCAAGGATGAAAGTGCAAAGGATAATAGCGAGTGAAAGGAGCGCCGTACTGCTGACCGAGCCATCGATAAGGTGGAAGAGGAATGGGAACATGCGGATCTCCTATTCTAACAGATTTACATACGGAAACCCATTTGCGCGCAGGTGGGAAGACGCGTATTCTAGGTAACATGATGAAACGCGCAAGTGTCATAGGTATTCTAATCCTATCCTTCTGTGGACTTGTAGATTCGATATATATTACCCAACACGAAGTGAGCGGTACGCCGCTTTTGTGTAATATCCAAAATTTCAATGGCTGCAATATTGTCGCGGCAAGCCCGTATGCACACCTCTTCGGCATACCAATTGCTGAATTCGGTGTGCTATTTTACAGCATCATCTTTGTCCTTGCTGCCCTTGAGATCGTTATTTTTGACCAGCTCTTACGACGCGTGCTTCAAATTGCCTCCCTAGTTGGAGTTCTCGCGTCATTTTATTTCATCTTCGTTCAGGTGTTTCTCATTCGCGCACTCTGTACATATTGCCTTGCGTCTGCCTTCATCACAATCCTCATTCTCTTTCTCGCGAGTCTGATTGAGCCTATTAAAAAACGGACGCACCCATCATCTACAGCAGTTCCACTTTCTTCTTCGCCGCCTTCGCGCTTCCCGATGTCGCCTACGACATAATATATCGACATGCGCCGCACACTCCTCGCCATACTTATTTTCTTTACTCTTCCGGCGAGCGTGCTCGCAGCGCGTCCACAATCGACCTTTTCAATCGGACAGTCACTCCTTACAATGACTCCCTCATCAGGGAATGCATACGCTGCGGGCGCTTCTATCGTACTCGTCGCACCAGTCACGGGTGACTTCTCGGCCGTAGGCGGTTCTATCACCACCGCGGCACCAGTCACAGGCGATGACCTGCTTCTCGGTGGCTCGATATACTCGCGTGCTCCCGTAGACGGAAATTTTCGGGCGGCGGCAGGAAGTATCACTGTCGATGGTCCAGTTCAAGGCGATATCGTCGCCTTTGGTTATGCGGTACATGACGCTGGCCGTGCGGGTGGAAGTGTTTTCATCGTTGCCGCAAATACCGATTTAACAAATGGTGCCTCAGGCCCCGTCATTATTTACGGCAATAACGTTTCCCTTGCAGGAAATTTCTCAGGTAACGTGAATGTGTCTGCAAGCGGTCGAGTCGTGTTTGCAGCAGACACCACGATACAGGGAACCCTCTCATATGAAGCGCCCGAACCGGCTAATATACCAAAATCTGTAACGATAGCTGGCGGTATTAAGTATACAAATGCCTCGTATCTTCCTGACGCTGGTACATCGAGAATTCTTGCGCTAGTGAGTGTAGGATTTTTCGTTTTTGCGCGCATCCTCGGAGCCCTTCTCCTCGCCGGTCTCCTCGCCGGTCTTTTCCCGAAGCTCGCGGAAATGGTGGTCGATCATGCATATACTAGTCGACTGCGCGATATGTTACTGACCACACTTCTGGGTTTTGCGATATTCGTTGCCACGCCGATCCTGCTGATAATGCTTACTCTGACGTTTATTGGTATCGGCCTTGCATTATTATTGTTCATTGCATACATACTTCTCATATTCCTCGCATTTCTGTACGCAGGAATTCTTCTTGGGGGTGCCTTCGTGCGTCGGTATATACGGCGGGAAACGGTGCTTTGGCAGGATGGTACGTGCGGTATGCTCGCGCTCTCGCTCATTGCGTTTGTGCCGATAGTCGGACTTCTCGCGGTGTTCCTTCTCACCTCTTTTTCGGTAGGTACGCTTTTGCAAATCTTTTTCCATTTTGCTTTCCCTCACGAGGAGGCGTCTAAAATATCATGAATCGTGCTAATCGTGCAGCGCGGGCAAAGAAAATTATCGCCTATTTAAAAAGGACGTACCCGACACCAAAGAGCGAACTTATGTATATAACGCCATTCCAGTTTGTCGTCGCAGTTATTCTTTCGGCGCAATGTACGGATAAAGCGGTGAATAAACTCACGACAACGCTCTTTAAGAAGTACACGATGCCAAGAGATTTTGCGAAAGCAAATCCAGCGATTTTTACAAAAGAGATTTCTTCAATCCCATTCTTTCGCAATAAGACAAGGGCGATCATTGGTACGGCAAGGATAGTAGAAGCACAATACGGCGGGGTCGTTCCGCACACGGAAACTGATCTCGTTCAATTACCGGGTGTAGGATATAAGACAGCGCATGTCATTCTTGGCGAGCTCTACGATATTTGGGAAGGCATCGCGACTGACACGCATGTTAAGCGTTTCGTCAGGCGCTTCGATCTCGCCGATGCGAACGACCCAACAAAAATCTCGAAAGATTTGGAGACACTCATTTCGAAGAAGGATTGGAAATACGTGAATAACGGCCTCGTCCATTATGGCCGCCATATCTGCCCAGCTCGTCCGCATGATTGCGCAGCGCACCCGCTCACCAAACTCTGGCCGCCCGCCGCGCTCCGCTGGCCGAAGTCGAAATAGTTCTGTCCGAGCTCGTGTCTTTAGCTATGCAGAGGTTTTATCACGGAATGAGTGCCAATAATCGTACCTGTCTCAGCCATTTTTATTTGAGATATTGTTCATTGGAACTTTGTATTTTTCGACTGAAAATAATGTACGATCAGATACTTTTTCGCATAAATGATTATGACACCCGCAAAATTTAGAGCGCTGGTGTGGCGCCATTATCGAGCATACGGGCGACATTACCTGCCATGGCGGCGCACTCGTGATCCGTATCGCATACTTATTTCGGAAGTGATGCTACAGCAGACGCAAGTGGAACGGGTAATACCGTTCTATATAAAATTTATACAGAAATTTCCCACGTTGCGCGCGCTTGCCGACGCTCCACTATCTGAGGTCTTGAGGGTGTGGCAAGGACTCGGTTACAACCGTCGGGCGAAGATGCTGCAGGTGGCGGCGAAAGATATCGTCGCGCGATACAGTGGAAGGTTCCCTAATACCATCATCGAATTTGAATCGCTCCCCGGTGTTGGGCCGTACACCGCTCGTGCCATAGCAGCGTTTGCCTACAATGAGGACGCCGCGGTCATCGAAACGAACATTCGCACTGCTATTTTCCATCACTTTTTTCCGAAACGTTCAAACATCAAAGATACCGAGGTATCCGAGGTGCTGAAAAAAGTGCTTCCAAAAGGGAGATCACGAGAGTGGTACGGTGCACTTATGGATTATGGCGCGTATTTGAAGCGTTCCAATATATCGCACAATGCACGGAGCGAAAAATACGTGAAGCAGTCGAAATTTTCTGGATCTCTCCGCGAGGCAAGAGGCGCTATCTTGCGCGAGTTGAGCCGGGAAGTCGCTTCGCACGTGCGCCTTACGGGGTTGCTCGGGGTTTCGGGGGGGGGGGGCGGGCAGCAGGGGGCGCGGGGTGGGAGGGGCGCACGCCGGATAGGGTGAGAGGTGGTTTTTGGAAAGGGTGAGGGTATGATAAT